>Ga0137308_100687_pt1 | contig 48354 bp, 43 predicted proteins | sample Inofrocosms_June_FD_97181 | JGI IMG/M metagenome (GOLD analysis project Ga0137308, IMG submission 97181) | Mouse cecal microbial communities from Vienna, Austria - N-Acetylneuraminic and N-Acetylglucosamine D2O microcosms_June | ecosystem: Host-associated > Mammals > Digestive system > Large...
CGGTCTGCAGCATCGCCCCTGCCCTGGTTCTCAACTTCTTGCAGTAGGGGCATAAGAAAAAGCAAGTAACTGCAACCTAAATTCCATGCTTTTCCTTAGCGATAGTTTTGGAAACGACTACTCGATACAGAAAAATAACGGGGCATGGTATTTCCATGCCCCGCTGTTTGCTGTCCAGGGTTACTACTCAAATGTGTTGTAACATTATATTTAGGAAATTGTCGTTGTTTGTGCCGTTGTCTCTGGAACTTGAGAAGGAACCACACATAACGGGAATTGTAGTAATCCTTTCCGTCCCAGCAGTCTCCCACATAAATGTAGGAGGCGGTCTCGCTCCCCTCCACCTTCAGGATAATAGGCGTTTGTGAAACCTGTAAATCCGAAGAAATATTGTCTGAATATTCCCGCAACTTACTGTTTCACACTCCTGTCAATAAGCAATCATGGGAATCTCCTGCGCCTTCTCCTCCGCAGGCTCCCTCTCTCCTGCCGCCACCGGATACAATCCCTGGCCGCAGGCTCTCACCTGCTCCATCATCTCCGGATAAGGCCGGGAACAGACGTCAAACAGGCCGATATTATAATTTTCCCCGTCAAAGCGTCCCAGCACAAACTGATCGTAGCACTGGAAATAGTGGCATCCCACTCCGTTGGGATGCGCCGCCACTCTCTCGCAGTAATAGCGGTAGGCGATTCCCCGGTCCTTCTGGGTGCGCACTCCCTCTAACCCGGTTGCGGAGGGTCCCGCATCCAATGCGCCAAAGTGGAATTCCCCGATCATCACCGGAAGATCCACGCCCAGCTTTACAATATTTTCTATGTTGGAGGTGGGATCCTGGGCATAACAGTTGATGGAAAACACGTCAAAATTCTCCCACCCGGATACCAGATCGGGATCCGAGATCCAGGCCCATCGCATTCCCAGAATCATGTGATTGGGATCCACCCTCCGGCAGGCCTTTGCGGGAATCTCCACATAGGCCCGAAGAAGCCTTCTGGAAAATTCCTTCATGTCCAGGCAGGCCGCCTGTGACCATGCGGATACCTTCTCCTGGGGCTCGTCAAAGCACTCAAAGCCGTCAAGCCCGGTTCCCCATTCCTCATTCAGCTTCTCAATGTTTCCATAGCGCTCTTTCAGAAAAGAGATCAGCTCCTGCCTGCACACGGTCTTCTCCGGATTGCGCAGCACCTCGTCCGCCAGCACCAGATTATCCACGAAGGCCCAGCTGGGCTCGTTGCGCAGGAAGTACCCGATCATCCAGGGATCCTCACGGCGCTTTTCCAGCGCCTGCGCGCATTTTTCTGCATTTTGGGCATACTCGGGACTGAGCACATCCGGAAAATCCCGGAAGATCTTTTTCTCCGTGTCCGGGAAGTCCGAAAGAGAGGTGACATAGGGGATATCCGTCACGCCAAACAGCCTCTCATCGCTCCAATTGCCCAGCGTGTTCATCCCGTACTGTTTCAGCTGCCCCACAATCATCCCTTTCCACTTCTCATACCAGTCCTCTCCCAGCGCCCGGTAGAGATTCGCCTGCAGAAAGGAGAACATGACAGGATTTCTGCGCCTTTCCCCCTCTCTTTTTCTGGGAGGCGCAAACATTGCGGCATACGCAGGATCCTCCTGGTCCGGCAGCCAGTCCAGCCACTTCTCAACGCCGTCCACCCTGGCTCCTGCCGAGAGTCCCACACAGTCAGGCCCTGCGCTGAAAAAGGCATAGCCGTCCGGATCAGCCAGCCACCATCTTCCGTTTTCCTTGTATTTCGTGAAAAAGCCTGTGCCTTCTCCCAGCTTCTTCTCCTTCCAGCCGCCGTAGGAAGACCAGTCCCCAAAGGGATAGCCGTCTTTTGGCTCCGTTTTCATCTGTTCCTGCAGAATCTCCTTCAGGTCGTCCAGATTCCTTGTCTTTCCCGGCCATTCCTTTGTCTTATTCTGTCCCAGCGCATCCACCAGCTTTCCCTCCGGAAGCCGAAACTCCTCCGAAAGCTCATCGCACATGGCAAGCTCCGACATCCATATACTCAGATCATGAAAAGCGGGAAGCGTTTTCAGCTCCGCTCTCGTGATCTCATTCCGGGAGATCCTGCTGCCGTGGCAGACGATTTTCAGCTCCCCGGGGATGGATTCCGGAAACAGCACATGCCCGTCCAGCCACTCCATGTCAAAATAGACCATCGTCTCCACCTGCGGCAGAATGCCGAAGCGCACGGTCATTACCGGCTGATCCCCGCTCTCCTTCCCGTAGAGCAGCAGATTGAGGGCCACGCTGTGGGTCTCCTGGGCTTTCAGCATTAAGGTGAAATATCTCTCCTTACCGTCCATGAGCCAGGGCGTGCAGATCCCGGCCCCCTCTTTGGCCGCCCGCAGCAGATAACTTTTTCCTTCCCCCTGTGCGGGGCCCTCCTGTCTTAAGAGCTGCGCCCCTTCTGTGAGCAGCTTCGGTGCGATTTCCAGTTTCCTCATAACAATACCTCCTACTATTTGTTTTTAACGCCGCCATTGCCGGGGCCCGTGCCTTGCGGATTCCATTTCATCATCCGGTATTCCTTCGGGGTCATCCCGTATTTTTCCTTAAAAAGCTTGGTAAAATGCTGTCGTTTCCTGTATCCCAGCTTATCCATCACCTCGTGAACCTTAAGATCTGTCTCATCAAGGAGCTTTGCCGCCTTCTGCATCCTCACGTCAGCTATGTAAGCTGACAGGTTCACGTCCGTGACCTCCTTGAAAATTCTGGAAAGATAGACCGGGTGAAGGTTTACCGCATCCCCCAGCGCATCCAGGGACAAATCCTGGCTGTAATTCTCATGGATGTAGGCTTTCACACTGGAGACTGCGGCATATTTATCCCTGGACGGGCCCTGTTCTTCGCTCTCGCCCCGCTCCCCGCCCTTCGTGCTCCCCGGCAGGATCCTCTCCAGCGCTTCCTCAAGATCCTCCCGCAGGACCGGCTTCACCAGATACTCCGATACCCGGTAGCGCAGCGCCTGCTTTGCATACTCAAAATCACTGTAGCCGGAAATGATAATCACCCTGGTCTGATACCTGTTCTCGTCGATCAGCCGGGACAGATCCAGTCCGGTGATCTTGGGCATCTTGATATCCGTGATCAGAAGCTCCGGACGATACTTTGCAAGCAGATCCCGGGCAAGCCCTCCCCCTTTGGCGGTGAGCACCTGGTCAAATCCGCAGGCCTTCCAGTCAACCAGATTTTTCATATATTCTACCATATAGGTCTCATCATCCACAATCAATACTGTCATCTATTTTCTCTCCCGGTAAAAAAACAAAGGAAACCAGCAGGCCGCCCCATATACTCTTCCCGAAATTCAGTCTGGCGGATTCGTCATAATAATTGATCAGTCTCTGGTTCACATTCCAAAGTCCCACGCTCTCGCCCTCGCCGCGCTTCTTTCTGGCAAGCCGCTCTGTCAGCCTCTCAATCTCCTCCTCTGACAGGCCGTTGCCATCGTCCGAGATTTCCACTCTCACCGTCTGTTTTTTCCAGGGATGTACCTTGATATAGATATGTCTGGCATTCTCCCGCCCCTCAATCCCGTGTTCAATGGCATTCTCTATCAGAGGCTGCAGGATCAGTGGAATGATCTTTACGTGATAAAGGCTTTCCGGCACGCTGAGGCTGTAATCAATATTCTTGCGCATGGCCATGATCTGCAGATAGGATTTCGCATAGGAGATCTCCTCCCCGATGGTTGCCATGGACTTGTTGCCCGTACAGTACCTGTAATATCTGGAAAGATGGACCGCCATGTCCGTCACGGCCTTTGGCTGACCGGCCACTGTCACAATATAGGACAGACTGTTATACAGAAAATGAGGGTTGATCTGCAGCTGAAGCTGGCGCAGCTCCGCCTGGCTGCGAAGCTGCTGCTCCTTGAGCGTTGTGCTGATCAGTTCCCGGATCCTGGTCACCATCCGGTTAAACTGATCAAACACATAGGAAAACTCATTATCTGGCAGCTCTGTAATCTGTGTGGTAAAATCTCCGGACTCCACCTGGCGGAGCTTTTCCGTGATGGTCTGCAGCTGTATCAGAATATTCTTATTATACAGAACCATAAAGACAAAGCCCACGATCAGCAGAATTCCCAGGGAAATACCCATGATCCACGTAATTCTCCCCACCGGCTCCATCATCTTGTCAATCGGATAATAGGTCAGGATGCGAAGACCGCATTTTGAAGCGCTTAATCCCAGGATCTGGTAGTCCGTTCGTCCCACCGTGATTTTATAAGCGCCCGCACTCCAGGGGCGGACAGCCGTCTGAAGCACGGTCTCCACTCCGTGGACGGACAGAAAGCTCCTCTCGTCCGGTGTCAGGAACATGGTGCCGCCGCCTCTCATTCCGGAGGCCATGCCTTTGAGGCCGTACAGATAGTCCCTGTCCATCCGAATCAGCAGATAAGGCTCATCATCATGCCTGTCATAGTCCGTCTCCAGGCATCTGACAAAGTAAATTTCGTTTTCCCATATCATCCATTTATTCGTCTCAATCTCCTCGAATATCTCTCTGTCAAATTGGGACGAATTCAGCGTGCTGACAAGGCGCTCCTTTTTCGGCCAGTACAGGATGAATTCTCCCATTCCCACATTGCTTTTCTGACGGCTTTCAAGATATTCCTTCATGGCGTTTACACTGGTCACATAATTGTAAGCGTCCCATCTGGCATTGATCACTCCGTGCAGAGTCCTGAGATCGTCGCTGCTTAATATCCCGTCAGCCTCGATCTCAATCTCCTTCACCTTCTGATCCAGCAGAGAGTCGGAATGCTCCAGCTGAACCAGGGCGGTCTCCATGAGCAGACTCTCAAGACTGATTCTGCTGTATCCGTACAGGAGCAGAAAGCCCGCTATGATCATAATCAGAAACACTACGAATATCATGTAAATGGATTTTATTTTCTTCATCGGACAGTTTCCCATCATACAGTTATAAGGGGCTGTCACACGGATGCAACAGTCCCTTATGCTGTTCCAGTTTTTCAAATTTTATTTCACGGTCTTATACCATTCGTTGACCTCTTTGGTGATCTGCTCGCCGCCCTGTGCCAGCCAGTCCTCCACGAACTTGTCGAAGGCATCCACCGGCTCCTTTCCATAGACAATATTGGTGTAGATCTGCTTCTCCATGGTCTGAAGCTGTTCCCAGTTCTTCTTCATGGTGTCCGTAGGCTCTGTATTGAAAAGATTCGGAAGCAGCTCATCCATATGCTCGTGAGCCACCACGTAACCATCTGACATTTCAGGCGCCGTCACAAATCCCGCAGCAACGGACAGCTCCGCTCCCGTCTCCGGAGTCTTCCCTGACGCAATGTCCGCAAAGGTCTGGGTTGACTTCAGTGCGGGCGTGTTTTTCAGCACCGTGGATTTGCCGGGCATAAAGGGGTCGGTCACAGGGGGATCAAACAGCTTGGAGTCGAACACCACCTCATCTCCCACTATATCATAATCGTATCCTTCCAGGTATCCATATTTGAAATCTCCGGTACCGAAAGCGTAATCATACAGCCAGTCGTAATACTCAAAGAAAGCTTCCATGTTTGCAAAATCCTTGTTGAACATCAGCCAGCCGTCGTTGATCTGAGCCGCCTGATAGGTGGGATCCCCGTTGTCCTGCAGAATGTTGGGATATGCCTTGATCACCGCATCCGGGGCCACGGAGGTAACATCCGCAACGGAACCGATGGCCCAGGGCCTTCCGATAAAGATGCCGGCCTTTCCCTCCGTGAACTGCATCATGGCGTCCCATGCCCCGGTAGCTGCCGCTTCCTGGAAGATCCAGCCGTTTGCGTGCCACTGCGCCATTCTGGCAAGGGCTTCCTTGTTCCCTTCATGGATGGAACCGTACATCAGCTCCCCATTCTCGTCCTCCTGCCAGCTTCCCGGATAATGTGTTCCGGAATAGGCGGAAAAGAGACTTACCGGATCGGCAACCCATCCCGTATTATAAATATCGTTTCCGCTGTAGGTAAAGCCGTAGGTATCATCCTGCCCGTTTCCGTCCGGATCATCCTCGGTAAAGGCCTTGATCACTGCCTCAAACTCATCCATATTGGTAGGCGCCTTGAGTCCCAGCGCATCCAGCCAGTCCTGGCGCATGATCATGACCTGGCCCTCCGTGAGGCAGGGAGCGCAGGCAATCCCATAGATCTTTCCATCCTTGGTCAGAGGATAATAGGTCTGCGGAAACTGCTCATAAATCTCCTTCATCCGCTCCGGCATATACTTCTCAATATCCTCCGTAATATCCTTCACGCGTCCGGATTCAATCATATCCGCAATCATCTGCGTTCCATAGACCGGGAACACATCAGGCAGCTCCTCAGAGCCTGTAAGCGCAAGCCGCAGCTTGGTATCATAGTTGGACGCATCTCCGCCAAGGAGCGTGGTTTCCATCTTGATTCCCAGCTTCTCCACCGCAAGATCCGTCATGGGATTTTTATTGATATCTTCTCCGTCTCCATACCTTCCCGTATTCTCGTCCAGCTGTTTTGCCACCTTGATTGTGAGCACCGGATCGTATTTTCCGTCTGCATTCTTGGTTCCCGCCACGGCCTCGTTTCCCTTTCCCGAATCTCCGCATCCGGCGATCAGCATGACCGATGCCAGAGCCAGTGAAAGGACTGTCTTTTTCATCTTCATTCTTTTTCTCCTCCTATAAGATATTTAATCATAAGCCCCATACCTCTTTCCGGAGTATCCAGGGCAATTGATTCTGGTTGTGTTACTCCTTCACCGCTCCCATCACAAGCCCGGTAACAAAATATTTCTGCAGGAACGGATAGACCAGCAGAATGGGCAGCGCCCCGATAAACACCTGGGCCGCCTTGATGGTCCGCTCCGACATAGCCGCCGCCGAAGTCGGATCCAATGCCAGATCCTGCTGATTTCCCTGCACCACGATCACCTGCAGGAAGGAAGCCAGCGGATAGTTTTTGGTATCCGACATATAGAGGATACCTGTGAACCACTCATTCCAGTTCCCCACCATGATAAACAGGGCCACAGTGGCAAGCCCGGCCTTGGAAAGCGGAAGGAAAATCCTCCACAGTACCGTAAAAAAGCTTGCCCCATCGATCAGCGCCGCCTCCTCAAGCGCCTTGGGTATGGACTTGAAGAAGTTCATGATCAGAATCAGGTTATAGCAGCTGAACGCCCCCGGAATGATGTATACCAGAAAGTTATTTTTTAATCCCAATGAGGTGTTTACCAGGTAAGAGGGGATCAGTCCGCCTCCGAAAAGCATGGTGAACACGAAAAACCACATCAGCGGCGTTCTTCCCCGAAAATCCTTTGAAAGCGCATAGCCCGCCGTGGTGATCACGAACATGCTGACAAAGGTGCCCAGCGCCGTCCTCGCCACGGAAATCAGGATGGAACGGATAAAATTATTGTTGTTAAATGTCTTCTCATATGCCATCAGTGTAAAGTCCACCGGCCAGAAGGTTACGGCTCCGCTGTTGGCCGCCGCCTTTCCGCTTAAGGAAATGGCAAACAGGTTCACCAGCGGCAGGATGCACAGCAGCGCCATGATAATCAGAAACGCCGTATTGCATACCACAAATATTTTTCTGCTGAGTGATGTACGTCTCATGGTTTCTACCTCCTAGAATATTCTGTATCCGGCAACCTTGTAAGCGATTCGGTAAGAAATCACCGTGAGGATCAGCCCGATTCCCGACTTAAACAAGCCCACCGCCGTACCGAAGCTGTACTGTCCGTTTACCAGAGACTGCCGGTACACATAGGTATCAATGATATCGCCCGTACTGTAGGTAAGAGGGGAATACAGGTTAAAGATCTGATCGAAACCGGCATTCAGCACGTTTCCAAGGCTCAGAGTAGCCATGACAATAATCATGGACATGATCCCGGGCAGCGTGATATAGATTGTCTGCTGCCAACGGTTGGCGCCGTCCATCTCCGCCGCCTCATACAGGCTCTGGTCAATGTTGGAGATGGCGGCCAGATAGACGATCATGCCGAAGCCGAAGCCCTTCCACAGGTCGGATATCACCGCAATCTGCCGGAACATTCCCGCCTCTCCCAGAAAAAAAACGGGATCCATGCCAAAGCTCTTGAGCACGCCGTTCACGATACCGTCCAGCCCCAGAATATCCCGGAGCATTCCCGCAACCGTGACCCAGGAAAGAAAGTGAGGCAGATACACCAACGTCTGAATCCCCTTTTTCAGTCCCACATGGCTGACCTCGTTTAAGAGAAGCGCCATCACAATAGGCACGATCAGACCGAGCACGATCTTGCTCACCGCAATGATCAGCGTATTGATAATCGCCTGATAAGATTCCTTAAAAGCAAAAATCTGCTTGAAATTTTCCATTCCCACGAATTCGGAACCCGTGATTCCCAGCCAGGGCTTGTAATTCTGGAATGCCATGACCAGTCCTCCCATGGGTATGTAACAGAAAACAATCGCAAGCACGAAGCTTGGCAGCAGCAGGACATAGAGCGGCCAGTTGTGCTGCACCTCCTGCTTCCAGGTCTTCTTTGCGACCATGTTTTTTATTGGTTGGTTCCCTTTTTTCACATTTCAGCCCCCTTTGTTAATTTCTGTAAAAAGTGTACAATAAACCGCTCTCCAAAAATACACCCCATTTTCAAGATTGCGTCCCCTAATTCAACTTATTTGTGCTCATTGCCGTTTTTAGAAACCATTCTTTCTCAAATATGTACGATATGCGCACAAAAGCATCGTCATCGCAGTCCGTCTTTCGTCTACATGAACATGTTCTTTTCCCATAAGAAAAGGACTATAGTCAGTCATCTTTCCTGATAACCAACTGCAGTCCTCTCTGTGTCCTATATATACTTTTGTCTTACTCTATCTTTCCTTCCAGGATCTCAATGGCCTTTTCCACCTGATTATCAACCCCGTCCCTCTCGTAAGCCTCATAGTCGTATTCCAGCTCAATATCGGGTTCGATCCCGATTCCATGGATATTCTTTCCAAGAGGTGTGAAATATGCGCTGACCGTAAGCTTCACCGCCGTTCCGTCGTCCAGGCGGTTAATCCTCTGCACGATCCCCTTCCCGTAGGTGGTGGTGCCGATCACGGTTCCCTTATTGTAGTCCTTGATGGCTCCCGACAGTATCTCGGAAGCGCTGGCCGAATACTCGTTCACCAGGACCGCCATGGGTATCTGTATCTCGTGCTCGCCGTCGCAGGTATATTCCTTCCGCTTTCCGTTCTTATCTTCCGTGTAAACCACAAGACCTTTGGGCAGAAGCCGCCTTGCCACGTCCACCACGGCAGTGAGATCGCCTCCCGGATTGCTGCGCAGATCCAGGATCAGGGCCTTCATTCCGGAAGCGTTCAGCTCCGCCATGGCCTCGTTAAACTGATCCACCGTGATGGTGTCAAACTCCGTGATCCGCAGATAGCCGATCTGTTTCGTATCCTCAAGCATGCCGCTCTGCACGGTCTCCGCCTCGATCAGCTTTCCCCGGACAATGTCCATCTCGATCAGTTCGCTCTCCCCTTCCCGGTAAATGGTCAGGTGAACCGTGGTGTTTTCTTTTCCCTTCACCCGGCTGACCACCTGGCTCACGCTCATCCCAACCGTGTCCTCGCCGTCCACCTTGTAGATGATGTCGCCTTCCCGCAGCCCGGCCGCCTCGGCTGGCGTATCCGCAATCACACTGTTGATCATGGCCGTATCCATCTCCTTATTCAGGCTGATGGCCGCCCCGATCCCGTAGGAGATCCCCTGGTTGCTGTTCAGCGTCTCCTCCAGCTCGTCTTTTGTATAGTACTCGGCATAGGGATCTTTCAGCGCCTTCACCATTCCCTTGTAAACGCCCTCCTGCAGATCACCGGAAGAGATCTCATCTCCATAGTGATAAGTATTGATTACCTCCTCAATGGTTTTCATCTTCTGTATCGTGTCCGCATTGACCACGCTTTCACCGTCCTCCTGGGACGCCGCGCTGGCCTGCTCGCTCTGCGAACGGATCAGCTGATAAAAATTTCCGGCAAAATAAAATCCGCTGGCCGCCAGGGCGCCGAACAACAATCCAAATAATAAACCCGTGAAAAATCCGCGAAAACTTCTTTCCCTGTTAAAGGTATCCACTGTCACTTCTCCAATCTATGCCTGTTTCATTTCTTTGGATTTGGGTCATGCCCAAACACGTCATCCCCCCAGGTAATTGCGGGGATTCACATAATTTCCATTCACTCTGACGCTGAAATGAAGATGATTTCCCGTCGAGCGCCCGGTGCTTCCCACCGCCGCAATCTTATCTCCCTTATGAACCTCCGCACCCTTGGATACATACAGGGCAGAAGCGTGCATGTAAATCGTATACAGGCTGTCGCCGTGGTCGATCATAATGTAATTCCCCATACTCCCGCTGTAGGCCGCCGCCACCACCTTGCCGTCGTAGGCCGCAAGAATCGGGCTTCCCCCGGGCGCCGCCATATCGATTCCATTGTGAAACTTCTGGACTCCCAACGTGGGATGCATCCGGTTCCCGTACTCATCGGATATCCTTGTATAGGAAGGCGCAGGCCAGGTAAAAATACCCCCGTCATACTTTCGCTTCTGTTCCTCCGCCAGCTTTGCTCTCTCCTCGGCAACCGCCTTCTCCAGAGCCGCTATCGTCTCATTCTCGGCCGCAATGGACGCCTCATACTCCGCTATCGCCGCTTCCTTGTTCCGGATATCCGAGGATACCGCCTTGATCTCCTGTTCTTTGGCCGATATCAGCTCGTTTAAAGATGCCTCCTCCGCTTCCACGGATTTTTTGGCCTCATCCAGAACCTCTTTTTCCTCCTCGAGCCCTTCCTTGCACAGGGCCACATACTCCGCCTGGGCCACATACTGATCCAGCATTTTCCGGTCATAAGCGGAAAGCATCTCGATGTACTCGGCCTTGTTCAGCATCTCTCCAAAGCTTGCGGACTCGAACAGCAATTCCAGATAAAGGCTGTTTCCCCTCTCGTACATAAACCGGATTCTGGACTTCATGGCCTCGTACTGGCTCTCCTGGGTGGCCACCGCCTCCTCCAGCTCAAGACTCTTTTGTTCGATTTCCTCTTCCTTCTTTGTTATCATGGTCTTGAGTTCGCCGATTTTGGCCTGAATCGTGGCCAGGTTCGCATCCAGTTCTTCAATATAGTTTGCCAGACTGGCCTTGGAAGCCTCCAGCTGCTTTTTCAGCTCCTTGACATTGGTGAGTCCGCTTTGAAGCGATTTTTTTTCTTCCTTTGCCTTTTTGATTTCATCTTCCTTCTGCCGGATACTGTCATTGGTCAGTCCGCTGGCAGAAGCCGTTATCTCATACCTGTCTGATGCCGCAAGGACAAGCATCAGACACAGACAAAGGATCATTGCGCTTTTCCATCTTTTCATTCCAGTTACCTTACGATATTCCTTATACCCGCAGATGCTTTCGAACTGTTACAATACTTCCAAGAAAACCGATTCCCACACCAAGCGCCACTGAAACCGGAAGGAGCTGCCTGAACACGTCCTCCACGGGCACAAAGGAGAGGAGCTTGGTCAGCATGGAAAATTTCGTCAGAATAAACTCAAGCACCTGATTGTAAACCACAAAGATAATTCCAAGAGGGATGACCGCTCCTATGGCTCCGATCATCATTCCCTCAATCACAAAGGGAGAGCGGACAAAAAAGTCCGTGGCCCCTATATATTTCATGATGGTGATTTCCTCTTTTCTCACTGCGATGCCAATCGTTACCGTATTGCTGATCAGGAATACGGAGACGGCAAAGAGAATGGCTATGATTCCAAGGGAAATATAGGCGATAAGGGCGTTCACGCCTGTCATGGTCGCCGCAACGATCTCGGAGCGGTTTACGTCCCGGATCCCCTCCACGCCCTCCAGATAAGTTACCAGGGCGGGCTGCATGGACACGTCGCTTAAATAAATCTCATAGCTGGCGGAATTCTCCAGCGGGTTCTCCGTAAAGCCGTCCGAATATTCTCCCAGGTATTCCTCCTTAAAGCTCTCCCACGCCTCGTCCGCCGATGTGAACCTGACATCCGATACCTCGGGCCGTTTGCGGATCAGCGATCCGATCTCCTCGATCCGCTCCTGGCTGATCCCGTCGTCGAAGAGCACCGTCACCGATATCCCCTCCTGTGCCGTTTTGACAATACTCTGCACATTCATCAGCACGGAATAGAACAGACCGAAAAGAAACAGGCAGGCGCCTATGGTCGCAATCGATGCGAGAGAAAACCATTTATTTCTAAAAATATTAATAATTCCCTGTTTTAACGTGTAAAAAAATGTACTAATCCTCATCGTCTATATATCCGCCCTTTTCCTCGTCGCTGGCAATCACGCCCTTTTTCATTGTCACCACCCGCTTCTGCATGGCGTTCACAATTTCGCGGTTGTGGGTAACGACCAGCACCGTAGTTCCGTTCTCGTTGATCTGCTCCAGAAGCTTCATAATCTCCCATGAATTCTTGGGATCCAGATTACCCGTAGGCTCGTCGGCAAGCAGGATGCTCGGGCGGTTCACAAGCGCCCTGGCAATGGCCACACGCTGCTGCTCGCCGCCGGAAAGCTGCCTGGGCTTTGCCTTATATTTCCCGGCAAGCCCCACCGTGGCAAGAATGCTCGGCACGTTTCGCTTGATATCCTTGTTCGGCATCTGTATGATCCGCTGCGCAAAGGCAACGTTCTCGTAAACGTTCCTGTCCTTCAGAAGACGGAAATCCTGAAACACGATTCCCAGGTTCCTGCGGAACTTTGGAATCTTCCTGTGGCGGATCCTCACCAGATCATACCCCATGACGTTGATCTCTCCCGAAGTGGGAACCAGCTCCCGGAGCAAAAGCTTGATCATAGTCGATTTCCCCGATCCGCTGTCCCCGACGATAAAAACAAATTCCCCCTTTTTAATATGTAAACTCACGCCGTTTAGTGCCGGCGCTCCCGTCGCATAGGCCTTGCTCACATTGTTCAGCGTGATAATCTCATCGCTTCCCCCCTGTGTTCCCCGCCTTCTTCTGCCTCTAACCTCACTCTTTGCCAATCTTTCCACCACCCGTATCTTAGTATTCAAAGCTCTCCATGTAATTCATATATTTTACCACCATCAGCGCAATCCGGAAAGTGATCGCATCCTCAAAAACCCGCAGATCCAGCCCCGTGCTCTTCTGCAGCTTATCCAGACGGTAAACAAGCGTGTTCCTGTGAATGAACAGCTGCCTTGACGTCTCGGACACATTCAGGCTGTTTTCAAAAAATTTGTTGATCGTAACCAGCGTCTCCTCATCGAAATCGTCCGGGCTCTTGCCTCCGAAAATTTCCCGGATAAACATTTTGCACAAAGGAATGGGAAGCTGATAGATCAGACGCCCGATGCCCAGCTCGCTGTATGCGATAATATCCCTCTCGTTAAAAAAGATCTTTCCCACGTCCAGGGCCATCTTGGCCTCCTTGTAGGAGCGGCTGACCTCCTTGATCTCTCCCACCACCGTGCCGTAGGCAATGCGCACGCCCTCCAGGGCCTCTTTCCTCAGAAAGCTCTCGATGCCCGCCGCCGCCTTCTCGATCTCCCTCGCGCTGTCGCCCTCCGAAAGATCCTTGACCACGATCACGTTGCTCTCGTCCACCGCTGTCACAAAATCCTTGCCGCCGCTGCCAAAATAAGTGCGCATAATCTCCAGCACGTTGCTGTCTCTCACATTGTCCGTCTCTATAATCATGACCACGCGGTTTACATCCGCCTGTATATGCAGCTTCTTGGCACGGCTGTAAATATCAATCAGAAGCAGGTTGTCGAGCAGAAGATTCTTGATAAAATTATCCTTGTCAAATCGCTCCTTGTAGGCGATCAGAAGATTCTGAACCTGAAAGGCCGCCATCTTGCCGACCATGTAGGAATCCTCGCCGGCGCCGGCGGCAATCAGCACATATTCAAGCTGCTGCTCGTCAAATATTTTAAAGTACTGCTGCCCCTGTATTTCCTGGGAATCCGCAGGAGATCTGGCAAACTCCGCCGCCTCTCTTCCCCCTGCGCTCATGTTGTCTGTTGTGGAAGCCACTTCCTTTCCATCGGTATCCATTACACAGAATTCAACCCTTGCAATCGACTTCAGCCCCTCAATTGTGTTTTGCAATATCTGATTAGAAATCATGTCCCATCCCTTCTATTGCATATCTACTCCCACATGCTATGCAATTTATACAACGATTTTATTGTGTATACCTTACCATAAAAAGAAACTTCCTTTTCATTTTAAAACATGTGTACAAATAAATCCACCTGTTTTTGCAGAATTTTTGTGTATTTTTGATGTTTGAAAGCAGAACCAAAAAAACATACCAATTTTTAGAAATCCGTGCTATAATCAGAGTGAAAGTAAGGAGGGAGCGCATTATGAACATACCGGAATTATCAACCGCACTGGCAAATGTAAATCTCCAGAACCAGGTAGGAATCGCCGTTCTCGGCAAAGCCCTGGACAATACGGAGACAGTCGGGGAAAGCCTCATTCAAATGATGGATCGTTCCATGGAATTGTCCGTAAATCCGGCCGTTGGAAGCAATTTCGACATGTACGTCTGATTCATGCGGCAGATCTCAACGGTTCATCCATTTTATCAGCAGCGGCGCCGCTGCGGTAATTATCATAATTAAGGCGCAAAGGATAAGTGCAAGTACCAGCGGTACGGTTACAAGCTTATCCTTTTTTCTTTCCTTCCAGATTGCGGAAAGTGCGCCTCTTCTTCCCTCGTGCCCGCTCATCCACACAAGCATTGCCCATGCAACGGGGAGCGTTATGGCCGTGATGATCAGATATCCCGCAAGCGCATAAATCAGCATATCGGCATTTACGGCTGCCGCCGCCTCGCTGTAGGCGGAAGGATTTGCCCGCAGCATCCCGTACATGAGCAGAACCTGGCTGCCGTTAATCACCCCGTGGTAGAGAATGGACGCCCACAGGCTTCCCGTGGCCTCCACCACAAGCACGGCAATGATTCCCATGACAAACGCATACATGGCCTGATTGATATTCATATGCATAATCGCAAACAAAAGCGCCGAGAGCAGCATTGCGCCAAAGGCGCTTGCGTTTTTTCGGTATCCCCTGTAAAACACGCCCCGGCAGGCCGTCTCCTCGCAAAGCGGCGCAAAGATTCCCATGGAAAAAAGGAGCTGAAAAGCCGGAAGGTTCGCAGCCCCGTATCCCTCCATCATGGCCGCCGCCGTATTATCCACAAAAAACTGGGAAAGCAAATTCACCAGCGTAATAACAGACATGCTCAGCAGGGTGAAGGGCACCATCATGAGCGCCGTCCCGGGCCTTATCTTTTTCAGGTGCAGAAACTGCGTCAGCCTCTCTCCGGAGAAGACCGCAAACAAAAGCCCCGGTATTACCATCAGCCCTTCGCAGATTAAATTGTTCAGAATCAGATTGGAAAAAATTCCCGGCAGAAGCCGGCTTAATCCAAAGACGCTGCCCGTATACAGCACCATGGATATCAAAAAAGCCCTGTTCACTTTTCTTGCGTTCATACCTTCCAATCTCCCTTTCCTCGCCTATATCCTGCGTATGCCGTCTTTCTCTATCGCAACGGCCCGCTGCTTATACAGCCTTCCCGCCGCGCGCTTAAACTCGTTTTTACTCATTCCGACCCTGCTGCGGATCAGCTCCGGGTCTGACTTATCCCCGACAGGCAGCCGGCCTCCCGCCTCATCAATCAGGGCAAGGAGCCTGTGCGCATCATCATCGATCTGGATATACGCCTTCTCGCGGATACTGAGGTTCAGCTTGCCGTCCTCCTTCACCTCCGTCACCCGGGCATAAATCCGGTCCCCCACCGCAATTCCCTCAGCAGGCTCGGCCTTGGGAATCAGCGCACAGTAGCAGTCGTCCACCGCCACAAAGATTCCAAAGTTCGGGCTGATCTCGTACACAATCCCCTCCACCTTGTCATCCTTATGATAAGGACTGTCCGTCCGCAGATAATGGTATACCTTCATGGATGCACAGAGCCGTTTGCTCTTATCCACATAGAGAACGACAAGGCACTGGTCCCCCTCCTTCACGGGGACGGTCTGCTCCTTGAAGGGAAGCATCAGATCCTTTTCCAGGCCCCAGTCCAGAAAAGCCCCGAACTGTCCCACCTGCTTTACGGTGAGCAGGGCTATCTCTCCCACCTCCATCACAGGCTCTTTGGTGGTCGCTATCAGCCGGTCCCTGGAATCCCGGTACACGAAAACGGTCAGGCTGTCATTCACCTGTACGTCCTGCGGCACCTGCTTTGCCGGAAGAAGCACCTTTTCCTCCGCATCCTCGGTAGTATCCGCCAGATATACGCCGAATTCAACTCTCTTGACAACTGTCAGTATCTGCTTTTTTCCTATTTGTATCACAATCTTACCTGTTTCCTTTCTGCAATGCGTGAACCGTAACAACTCTGTCATGCAAAATTGTATCATGAACGGTTGCAAAAAAACAGCATCTTATTGCAAAATATAATTATTAACCTTCCTGCTGCGGATTCCCCCCATGAAAGGCTCTGATCTCCACAATACAGCAGACTGCCTCATCCGCATCCCTGAGCACAACGATCTGTTCCCCGCCGGGCCCCGCCGCTATATGGGGAACCAGCGTGTCATTCAGATATACCTGTTTTTTGTACTCTGCCCGAAGCTGGCTGATCCCGCCCTCCCCCGGCAGGGCGTCCATTGCCATTCGGATGTACTGGCCGTTGTTCACATGATGGTTCATATCCAGATGGTGTTTCCGGACCACGATGGGCTCCCCCGCCACACCGCCGTCCGGAACCGGAATCTTTCTCGGCGCATATTCCATCTCCAGCCTGGGTTCCAGCACATATTTCTCCTTCATCTTTGCAGACGGCTTCACGGGTCTTGCGTTTTCCGTGTCAATCAGACTCCAGATCGTGTTGGCGCAGGCAAGCCTTCCTCCCGCCTCATCCGTCATCAGAAAGTTTCGGTATCCCATAAATCCCTTAAGCTCATAGGGAATCGTCCCTATCGTCACACGCTCTCCCAAACGGGGATATCTGGTAACCACAATCTGCCAGGAAGACATCACCCACACCATATGCTTCTCTTTCAGATACTCCACCCCGACTCCGAGATCCTCTGACTGGAACGTGGAGCAGTCCTGGAAATAGTCCAGCAGCGATTCGATCTTCAAATGTCCCGTCTCATCCAGCTCGCTGTACCGGATTCTGCCCTGATAGCTGTACATGCCGCTTCCTCCTGATTATATGGAAAGCGCCCCACCTAAGCGGGGCGCTCACTGTCAGTCTTCTTAATTTGCTGCCGTCACGGAAGTGATATGGGGATTTACGCCCTCGTACCAGTATAAAAATCCTTCCATGTCAATGGTGTCGCCAATATTCAAAGCCGTCACCGCACCGTAAACGTCCGTCGTATTGTCACACAGATAGGATTCCACCGTGAAGGTGTAGGTGTTTCCGTCAAGGGAAACGTCAAAATACAGATCGTCTCCGTCCTGACCGGAACCGTCCCAGTTATACACGAAAGCCACGGAATTGCCGTCAGCATCCTGCATTTCATTGCCATCCGCATCTTTTTTCGCCTCAACCGTCATTCCCTTGAAGGATACGAACTTGTTCTGATGATTGATCAGCTCGTCAGAGCCAAGCAATGCAGTCATATCCTCTGCTTCGGCCACATAGTTTCCATCCTCAATCTCAAAGGTTGCGTCAATGATCTCGACCTCTCCGGACCATTCCGCCTTGTAGCCCGTCACCTTGATCTTGGTTCCCGGTGTCAGTTTCGCATAGTCCTCCTCCGTGCAGGCCATGTTGTATACAAAATATGCACCGTCCTGATCCTGGGTGTAAACCGTCGCCTTGTCCTCCCACCAGGACTGCTTTGCCTGTACATAGGTCTCCACAACGACCTCCGTGTCAAGGTCTGCCGCCACATACTCCGCATAAGTCATAACGCCCTCGGATTTTTCCTCCGCTCCGGCCGCCTGCTGCGCATCCTCATCTGCCTGCGGTTCCGTCTCCGCCTCAGCCTCCGCCTCGGGCCGTGCGGCATCTTCCGCCTCAGGCTGCGCCTCGTCCTGCTCCTGCGTCTCGGGCGCCGCTTCTGTCTGCTGTGCGTTGTCAGCCCCCGAAGCGTCTTCCTTTGCGCCGCAGCCCACACAGGACAACACCAGTGCGGACACCAAAAGTAATGTTGTAAGTTTTTTCATTTTTCTCTCCTCTTTTTGTTGCTTCCTCCCGGGCCGGTCATTCCGGCCATTGATTTGTATCGAAATAATTATACTCGAATCTGACAGGAAATCAATAGCCTTATTCCTTATTTCTTTTATTTTTTGATGCCTGCAGGACAAGATAAAGGAAAATCAGCAGCCAAACCCCTGCCAGGGACGACAGAAGAATCACGGATGTTGCGGGAAGCTTTCCCAGCTCCTTTTTGGCGCCGGAGACATCTTCCCCCTTTCCTCCCGGCTGATCCAGCCGGTACAGGGAGGCGACGTCGCTGTAGAGCTTGTCCATATATTCATCGTTGACCTCCTGCCTGCGCCGCACGGATTTCACCGTGTTTTCGATCAGCTGGCCCGCCCCGTCCCGCAGGGAGGCGGAGCCGTTAAACACCGGCGTGACAAACGTATTTCCCACATTGTCAAGCAGAAGGTTCGCCGCCTTGATCTTCACATCATAATGCATTTCATCATCCTGCCCGCATCCTGCGAGGTAATCCCGGTATTCGTCCGTTTCCCTGGCCTTTGAGGTCACCGGCACGTACCCTTCTGTCTGTGAATAGGCGATCTGCACCTCGTTTGTCAGAAGATACTGGGTGAACAGCCAGGAGGCCAGCACCTCCCCGGGATCCGTTTTGTTGAAAACACAGACCGAAGGACCCTGGGATATCATCTGCGGATGGTCGGGGTCAAACTGGGGAATCGCCATAACCTCTGTCTCAAACCGCACCAGCTTGTCCTGGCTGATATCGGACAGCGGTGCGTCCGTCCCCATCCAGGTCGCCCCGGCCGTGGAATCAATGGCAAAAATACACTGTCCGGCATTCAGGAAATTAGCCGGATAGCTGGAAATCTTGAAGGTGGAGAAGGCTCCTGTTGCGGCATGCTCCGCTATGGTGTAGAGGAGCTCTTTTGTGGTATCGTTAAAGAGCAGAATCTTTCCCTCATCCGTGGAATACCCGGCCCCTTTCTGTCTCAGCATCTGGATCATCATATTATCCGTGGATTTGTAGATGAAAGGGATCATGACCTTTTGGCCGTTTACCAGGAAATTCCCCTCCCCGTCCTGTTCCATGGCCGCCTCCGACACCTCCCACACAAAGTCCCAGGTGAGCGCCTTTGGAAGCTCGTATCCGAGAGCCTCCACATAGGTCCTGTTGATGTAGCAGGCCTCCGTGGAGCGCATAAAGGGAAGCGCATAATAATGGCCGCCAAAAGAGCATTCCTCCAGAAACTGCGGGATAATCTCGTCCTTTGGTGTGGAGTCGAACAAAATCTCACTCCCGCCAAGCCCATACCTCTCGTCCGTCATCAGCTCCTCCAAGGGAACCACCAGATTCGTTCCCGAGAGGTAGGTGGCAATGTGATCCGGATAGGTGATGCACACATTGGGGGTCGTGTTGGTGGCAATGTTCGTAATGACGTCATTGTATATTTTTCCGTAATCCGTATATAGCCGCAGATTCACGGTGATATTTGGATAAAGCGACTCGAAATCGTCTATCGCCCGCTCATAGATCGCCGTCTGAGTCTTATTGGTATCGTTCTTTGCCCAAAAGGTGATTTCGTATTCCTTCGAAGTGTCAAAATTCTCCGGAACCGCAAAGGCGCGCAGTCCTCTGGAGCCATGGCACCCGCCTAAAACAGGAAGCGCCAATGCCAGCAGGGCTGGCAAAACCAGGCGGCACATACGTCTTCCCTGGAAAAAATGTGTACTAAAAAATGGTTTCATCCCTTGGTTCCTCCTCTCGACACCCCGGCCATTATCTTCTTGTGGAAGATCAGAAACAGCACGATCAGCGGAACGGAGATGACCACAACCGCAGCCATCATTGCCGGGATGTTTTCCCGGCCGAATCCGTTTTCACGGATCTCCTGGATCCCGTTGGATACCAGAAAATAGTTCTCGTCATCCGTAATCAGCCTCGGCCACACGTAGGAATTCCAGCACTCGATCACCTTTAGGATCGTTATGGTTATGAGCGTTGGCTTTGAGATCGGTATCATGACCCTGAACAGGTATTTCAGATCCGAGGTTCCGTCCACCTTGGCCGCATAGTACAGATTGTCCGGTATCTGCTCAAAATTTTCCTTCAATAGATAGATGTAGAAGACCGACGTGACCGACGGCAGAATCAGTCCCGGAAAGGAATTGCGCATGTCCAGATTCGTGACCGTCACAAAGTTGGTGATAATCACCAGCTCGTTGGGGATCATCATCAGGGACAGGAAAAGGACAAACACAATGCTTTTTCCCTTAAATTCCAGCCTGGCAAAGGCAAAGGCCGCAAACACGATCACCGCCAGCATCAGCGCCGTGGTCGTGACCGTGAAAATCGTGGTATTCACAAGATATCGGCCAAGCGATACCGTGGTAAACGCATCCACATAGTTCTGCAGCGTGGGCGAGAGCGTAAAAAAGCTGGGAATATATTCCGAATTGTAGGCGCCGTAGCTTTTTAAGGACGTCAAAAGCATCCAGTAGAAGGGAAACAGCACCAGAATGCCCCAGAACACCAGTAACGCATAAGTGATTATATTTGATACGTTTTTGCGAATCCTTGCTCTTTTTTCAATTTTACCGTAATCCATCTCATTTTCCATACCGCGCACCCTCTAATAATGAATCTTTTTGCTGCTGATCAGCAGGTTACTACAGGTAATCGTCAGCACAATGGCAAACAGCAGGATTGCCGCCGCAGACGCATAGGAGGGGTATCCGCCGCTGTCGCCGTACAGCATGTCGTATACATAGCCCACAATGGTATTCATTTCCGCCGCGTTCAGATTCGTTCCAAAGAGCGCCACCACGTCGCTGTACGCCTTAAAGGCCCCGATAAATCCCGTGATGACCAGGTAGAAAATCATGGGCGAAATCATGGGCAGCGTGATCTTTCGAAACATCCGGAATCCGGACGTGCCGTCCACTCTCGCCGCATTATAATAGACCGGATCCACCGAGGAAAGAGCGCTGGTCAAAATCAGGATTTTGAAGGGCATCACCACCCAGACGGTGTAAAAACACAGCACAAACATTTTCGCCCAGTAAGGCCCGTCAATGAAATCCACGCTGCCTCCGCCGAACCAGTTGATGAGCAGGTTGACAAGGCCGTCGGAATACGCCGTCTTCTTGAACAGAATCATGAACACCAGCCCCACGGCCAGGGTATTGGTCACATAGGGCAGGAAGTAGATCGTCTGGAACAGATTTCTCAGCGGCTTTATGGAGCTTAAGCCCACGGAGATCAGAAGGGCGATTCCCGTGGACAGGGGAACCGTGATGATCACCAGCAGAAAGGTGTTTTTCACCGCCTGCAGGAAGTAGGAATCATGCAGAACATAGGAGTAATTATAGAGCCCAACTCCAAAATAAGTCTGGGAAGCCGAATTGTAGCCCTCCTCAAAGGAGTAAATAAACACGTCAATCAAGGGATAAACCATGAATACTCCCAGAAAGAGGATTGCCGGTAAAAGATACAGCCATGCTTTCAGGCCATTGTCTCTGAATTTTTTTCTGATCATCTCACTTTACCTCAAAAGGAATTCTCTGTTCACTGTCTGTCCGGAAAAGAAATACCTTGCCTGGTTTCAATGCAAATCGGACAATAGCTCCTCTGTCCACTCTGTTTTCCGTGCCGATAATGGCCCGAACCGCGGGATTTAAGGATGCCTTATTTTTGGATACCACGCTGATATCCCGCCCCATCACCTCGACACCGGTAAGAGCGCAGCTGAGCGGGCCGTCCCCGGCAGGAAGGAAGCCCTCGGGCCGCACCGCCGCATACACGCTCTGATCCGGGACGTCTGCCACGTCCAGAACCGCCTCTTCTCCAATATAAAGCTTTCCGCCCCTGACCCGTCCGTCAAACACATTAATGGGGGGTGTTCCCAGAAACTTTGCCACAAAAAGATTGACCGGGTTGTCATAGACCTCCTGGGGCTTTCCGATCTGCTGAACCACGCCGTCCCTCATCACCACAATCCGGTCGGAGATGCTCATGGCCTCCTCCTGATCATGGGTGACAAAGATCGTGGTGATCCCCGTCTCCTTCTGAATCCGCCGGATCTCCTCCCTGGTCTGCAGCCGCAGGCGGGCGTCCAGATTGGAAAGCGGCTCGTCAAGCAAAAGCACTCTCGGCCTTTTCACCAGCGCCCTGGCAATGGCCACTCTCTGCTGCTGTCCGCCGGAAAGCTCCTTCGGCTTTCGCTCCATCAGCTCTTCGATCTGTACCAGTCCGGCCGCCTGCAGGGCCCGTTCCTCCATCTGGCTTTTTGTGAGCCTGTCCTTTCCTTTCAGATTCTCCAGGGGAAACAGAATATTCTGCCTGACCGTAAGGTGGGGATATAGGGCGTAATTCTGAAACACCAGACCAATCCCCCTGTTTTCCGGCGGAAGATCCGTCACGTCATCCTCCCCGAAAAAGATCCGTCCGCTGGTCGGTTTGATTAATCCGCTGATCAGATTCAGTGTCGTGCTCTTGCCGCACCCGGAAGGCCCCAGAAGGCCGATCAGCTCTCCGTCCGGTATCTCAAAGGTGAAATCATTGACGGCAATTACATCCTCACGCCTCTTTCTGTCCCTGCCGGGAAATTTTTTTGTCAGATTCTGCAATATAACTTCCATATGGCTCCTCCATTAATGTCCTATGCGATAATCATCATCAACAGCCCGGCAGGGCTGAGCGCATGAAATTCATTCAGCTTTGCAACGAGATCCTTTCGGACTGTCGTATTGTGCTCCATCATCCGGCTGACAGAGGATATTATAAAAATATAGTCCTCTCTGTCAAGGAAGCCATTACGGGCAAACACAACGAAAGCTATGCCCTGAATCAGGCAGAACTGCGCCGTCGAATAGATAAATCTCTCCTTAGACTTCCCATACTCGGGAATCTCCATCACATCCTGGAAGATGCGGTAGATCCAATAATTAATATAAAAGGTTTTGTAGACTGCCAGATGTTCCTTGAACCGCTCCATGTCCTTCTCATACCGCTCCACACCGGCCCGCTCAAAATATTCGATTGTCAGAAGGATCAACTGGCGCCACCGTCCGCTCTCCCCGTCGATAACCGGCAGAATATCCTTCACAAACCGGTATTGATCCCTCCCGTCAATTCCCTTCTGCAGATATCCGTCCAGGGAATATAGCACCTCCTCCCGGAGATACTGGTCAAGCTGCGCCTGAAGGAAACTGGCGTCCATCTCCTTTTTCTCATAAAATTCCACGGCCCTGCAGAGGATGTCATAGGCGGCAAAAAGCCTGGTCACCAGGAAAATATCCGCCGTATGCTGGATAATGTCCACCATACCGGAGCGAACCGCTCCCGCAAACCGGTACAGCGTCATATGCTCAAACGGCTTTCCGGGATTATCGTCACTGACAAGATCAAACTGAACGCCGGTCTTATCCATAAGCCTGGCGATAACCTCCGGACAGGACATACTTAAGGAGCCCTCCAAAACGCTGCCAAAGGTCCGCAGGATCCGGGGATATTCCATGCAGGTAATGCACTGGTAATCCGGGCCCAGATTGAGAACCACCCTGCACAGATTTTTTTCCGTCAGCATGGGGCATCTCTGCTCCCCGGCCAGTTTCACCGTATAGAGGCCGTCCTCCTCCTTTTCGATCCAGTCTGCGGCGGGCGTTCCAAGCTCCTTTTGATGATCAACCATCTTCTGATAGGCATCCTCATCCACGATAATCCTCCAGCCGGCGCAGCAGGTGTTGGGACAGGCATCCGCACTGCACTGGAAATCCTTATACAAATCAACCATAAGATAATTCATGGCTTTTGCTCCCCCCCGTTTTCACTTAATTCCCTTCATTGTACTCCTTTTTCCCTGTAAATGGAACATTTTTTGTCTTTTGGGCCAAAACTTTTGACCCAAAAGTTTTCCCGCCAAAGCCGGTTCCCGTCAAAAAGCCTCCGGCACGACCGTTCTGTCACGGCTGTGCCGGAGGCTGCAAATCATCTGCCTGTTCCTTCGTCAGTCAATGGATATCTTAAACACAACGGGCGTATCGCTCCGGTAAGAGGTCTCGATATGAAGCCCGGCCTCATTCCGGTTCCACTTCGGCGCCCCGTCCGCTCCGAGCACCTCCACGCTTCTGATGATTCCCGAAAAGTGTGCCTGTCTGGAAGCGTCCCTGATTCCCAGGGATTCAATGCAGTACGTTCCGTCCTGGCTGGCCTTCAAGGCAGTCGCATACAGAAAGCCCCTGCCCGTGGTGAAGCGGAAATCCTTTGAGGTAAAATTCTTTTTGATCCCGTCCGAGAACTGGCCCTCCACGATCTGTGTCGGCCCCTCGCCGTACTTGCGCCACACCTTCGTGCCGTAAATCGCCTCGCCGTTTATCGCCATCCATCTTCCGATTCCCTCCAGCACAGCCGTGTCTTCCTCGGAGATCGTCCCGTCCGCTTTCGGGCCCACGTTCAGCAGAAGGGTTCCGTTCTTGCTCACAATATCCACCAGATCGCAGAGGATGTCCTGATAAGGGCGGAAATCATTATTCTCCGTATAGCACCAGGAATTCAGGGCGATCGCCGTATCCGTCTGCCAGAAATAGGGCTTCACGTCCGCAAACTGTCCTCTCTCCACATCCGGCACCGCCGCACCGAAGGAAAAGGCGTCGTGCTTGTAATCAATGGCAACCTCGGTTCCCCACTGCGCCGCCCGGTTGTAGTAGTAGGCCGCCAGCTTTTTCAGGTAGGGCTTTACCGCGCTGTGCTGAATCCACCAGTCAAAGTAGAGCACCCTGGGCTGGTAGCGGTCAATGATCTCGCAGGTTCTCACCAGCCAGTCCTGCAGATACTCCTGCGTGGGGGCCGGTTCACTGAAAATGTCGTGATGATCCGGCTCCGGCATGGCCGGCCAGTAAAAATCGCCCCGGCTCATGGGCTCTTTGATATCGCTGTCAAAATCCTTCCCATGGCCCATGAAGAACCAGTGCTCTACTCTGTGGGAAGAAGCGCCCGTCTCCATCCCTCTCTTTCGGCAGCTCCTGGTCAGTTCCCCGAGCACATCCCTCTTCGGTCCCATCTCACAGGCGTTCCAGTGGGAAATCTCGCTCTTGTACATCTGGAAGCCGTCATGATGCTCCGCCACCGGAACCACATATTTCGCTCCCGCCCTGGCAAAGAGATCCGCCCATTTGTCCGGATCGAAATTTTCCGCCTTAAACAGGGGGATGAAGTCCTTATATCCAAACTCGGACTGCTTTCCATAAGTTTTCAGATGATGCTCATAGGCCTTTGATCCCTGCACATACATATTTCTCGAATACCACTCACTGTCGTAGGCCGGAACGCTGTACACGCCCCAGTGAATAAAAATTCCAAACTTGGCGTTCCGGTACCACTTCGGTACCTCGAATGCGCAGAGGGATTCCCAGTTGTCCTTAAAAGGCCCCTGCTCGATCACCCTGTCTATGGTCTCCAGATATTCTGCCATATCATACATAGCTTTTACTTACCTCCATCTCTTCTGACTGCCGCGCCGCATTCAGACTACCACGCCCTTTTGCAGCATGATATTGGCGTACAGCGCCCCTTCTCCTGTTGCCACGACCGCATAGGCTTTTCTGGCCTCCTCGTAAAAGGCAAAGCGCTCGATCTGGCCGATTACCGCTTCCCCTCTCTCGTCCGCCTCTTTCACAAGCTCCTTATAACGCTCCCAGATGGGCGTCTCCACCGGATCCCCCTCCATCACCTGCATCAGGTTCAGAGGATGCTCCACATACGTATCCAGGGGAAAAACCTTAAGAACCGCTTCCAGAATCTCACAGATCCCGTGTCCGTCCATCCGGATCACAATGCCGTCCTTTCCCATACTCTGCGCCGGAAAGTTCCCGTCCGCAATCACAATCCGGTCTCCATGTCCCATCTCGCAGAGCACCTTAAGCAGCTCAGGCGATAATATTTTGGGAATTCCCTTCAGCATAAATCCTCCCACATCCTTTCCCGTCAGACTCTTCCTCGGAGCCTGTCCGCTCACTCGTCATATCATTTCACAATCGTTCCGTCTATATCCCAGAGGTCTTCCCAGCCCCTGGCTCCTTCCCACAGGAAAACCTGGCCCTTTACCAGCCGGCAGTTTTTGTCGTCCTCACGGATGGCTTCCATCTCCTTCGGCGTCAAAGGATCACTCACTGCGCACTGCAGGTTTGCCATGTACTGCGCCTCCTTCACGGAAAACGGAATCGGAACCTGCCCTCTCTGCACGGCCCATTTCAGGCAGATCACAGCCGGGTGAACCTGATGAGCCCTTGCCGCCGCAGCCACGGAGGGAAGCTCCCCATCCGCCACATCCTCAGCCGCCCGGTCCCTCTCCGGTCTGGAAGGGGATCCGATGGGACAGTAGCCGATGGGCAGAATGTCATGGGAAACCGCATAGTCAAACAGCTCGGGCTGCTGGAAGGAAGGGTGCAGCTCCATCTCGAGAGCCGCCGGCTTTATCCTGCAAAGGGGAAGCACCGCCTCCAGCTTGGGTATGGTCATATTGCTCATCCCGATATAGCGCACAAGGCCAAGATCCACCAGCTCCTCGCACTGGCGCCACGCCCCCATAAATTCTTCCACGTCAAAGGGCCTGGAATCCGGATTCCTGGAATCCCCGCCGCAGCCCGGCGCATGGTAGTTGGGAAAAGGCCAGTGCACGAAATACAAATCGAGCTGTTCCAGTCCCAGATCTTCCAGGCTTTTTTTGCAGGAAGCGATGACTTCCCCCTCACCGTGCCTGTCATTCCACACCTTGGAGGTGACAAAGAGCTCTTTCCTTGTGATCTCCCCTTCCTCAAACAGCCTTTTGAACACTTGTCCGATCTGCGCCTCGTTCTGATAAACGGATGCGCAGTCAATCAGGCGGTAGCCGTATCGGATTGCGCCGTAAACCGCCTTTGAGACCACATCCGCCCCGTATTTATCTGATCCAAAGGTTCCAAGCCCCATGCAGGGAATCTGCTCCCCGCCCGGCAGAGTCCTCTTTGGAATCAAAGTCTGATCTATTTTCTGTTCCATTCCTCTCTCCATACCTCCGCCCTCAATCAAACACCACGGCAACCTTGCCGCACTGACCGCCCGCCATCAGGCTGTACGCTTCCGCCGCCTGATCCAGAGGGAATTCATGGGTGATCAGATCCTCGGGATGGATGTTCCAGCGCACCAGCCGCTCCACCAGTTCCTCCATTCTCCAAAGAGAGGTCACCCAGGAGCCGTAGATGGTCTTCTGTCCGTGGATAATATCCGGGCTGGGATTAAAGGTGCAGGTTCCTCCCTCTCCCACGAAGGCGATCTTTCCCCACTCCCTTGTGGCCCGGATGGCAAGCTGTCTTCCCGGATCGCTTGCGGATGCGTCGATGGAGCGCTCCGCGCCTTTGCCTCCGGTGGCCTTAAGGATCTCCTCCAGGGCGCCGTCCCCGGGCTTCACCACCAGATCAACCAGCCCCAGCTTCTTCGCCAGATCAATCCTGTAGTCATTCATCTCCACGCCGATCAGCTTGTTCGCCCCCATTGCCTTTGCCAGCATGAGAGCCGCAAGACCCACCGGGCCGAGCCCCGTCACCAGGACCGCATCGTTTCCGCAGATGCCGATCTTCTCAATTGCCTCATAGACCGTGCCGAAGCCGCAGGCCACCTGGGCGCCGTCCTTGTAGGACAGTTCATCCGGCAGCTCGATCAGATCCTTTTCGTCCGCCAGGATATAGGGCGCCATTCCTCCGTTCCTCTGCCAGCCGTAGGCCTGACGGAACCTGCTCTTACAGGAAATATAATAGCCCCTGCGGCAGTCGTTGCACACGCCGCATCCGGAGATGTGGTACACGATCACCCGGTCACCCTTCTTGAAGCGCTTTAAGCCCTCGCCCTCTTCCACGATCTGACCGCAGGGCTCGTGACCTGCCACCATTCCCGGTATGTACCCTTCCGGCCCTTTTCCCGTATGCTCCCTGTAAATACAGCGGATATCGCTGCCGCAGATCGTGGTCGCCTTAGTCTGTACCACCACCTGCCCGTAACCGGGCTTCGGAATCTCAAAATCCTTCAGCTCCACTGTGCTGTTTCCCGGCAGAATTGCCCCCTTCATCAACATCTTTACCGCCATAAAAAATTCTCCTTTCCTGCGGATACTTTCCTCATAATTCCAGTATACTCTCCCCGCCCTCGGATACCAGATCAAAATATGCCCATTTTCATAAAAATATGTCGTGTTTTTGTATCCTTCATCTGTTATAATGAACTATACACTGCCAAGGAGGCTTCCCATGAAAACCCAGTACACCAGCATAAACCCGCATTTTTCCCTGGATGGAATTCCCATACACACGCTGAACATCATTTTCGAGCGCTTCACCCGTGTCATTCCCTCACACAGCCACGGAAATGGCTGTTATGAAATTCATTATATCCCTGCCGGATACGGCAGGCTGAAGGCTGACGGCAAATATTATGATATCTCTCCCAACACCCTCTTTGTGACCGGCCCTCATGTGGAACATGCGCAATCGCCGCTGTTGTCCGATCCCATGCAGGAGTATTGTGTCTACTTTCACTTCCCCGGCTCTTCCCGGGTCAAAAAACCCTCCCTTCTCATGGACAGCTTTTTATCCGCCCGGTTCTGGATCGGACAGGATGCACAGGGAATTCACTTTCTGATGAAACAGCTTTTTGACGAGCTGGAACACCATTACACGGGCTATCGCAATCAGGTGGAGCTTCTGCTCTCACAGCTGATTATCTGCCTGGTGCGTAATTATGAGCAGGAAAAGAAGCCGGAATACCGCTTTGCGGACACCAATCTCTATAACAGCAAATCCATGATCATCGAGGAATATTTTCTCTACGAGTACCGCACACTGTCTCTGGACATCCTTGCGGACCGCCTCAAGCTCAGCACAAGGCAGACCCAGCGCCTTTTGCAGGAATATTACGGCAAGACCTTCCAACAGAAGAAAGCGGAAGCCCGCATGTCGGCGGCCTCCATTCTTCTTGGAGAAAAGAACCGGAGCATTGCTTCCATTGCGGAGGAACTTGGCTACTCCAGTGCGGAACACTTTTCCTCCGCCTTTAAAAAATATTATCAGGTCAGCCCGGGCAGTTATCGGAGAAATACCTCGGGATTTTCCAATTTTATGAAAAAATGAATTGAGCTGCAGGCGCAAAATGTTTATAATAGAGGTATAGAAAAAAGCAAAAAAGGGGGACATCTTTATGTATGATATCATAACGATTGAAAGAAGGTATGCCAGCGGCGGCAACGAAATCGGGAAAAAGCTGGCGGAGGCGCTGGGGTATACGCTCTACGACAGAAATATTCTCGTGGAAGCCGCAAAAAACCTCAACATTCCTTATTATCAGATCGGAAGCCTGGAGGAAAGCAGCTCCGGCGGCCTTCTGATGAATCTCTCCAAGACAGCGCTGGGAGGCTTTTCCTCCAACAGGGAGCTTCCTCTGGCGGATAAGCTGTTTCTTGAGGAAAAACGGATTATCGAGGAAGCCGCCGAAAAGGGGAAATGCGTGATCGTGGGAAGAGCATCCGGATATATTCTCAGGGAAAAACCCAACAGCCTGAGAGTGTTTATCTATGCGGACCGGGAAAAGCGGATCCAGCGCGCCATAGAGCGTGAGGGAATCCAGCAGGCGGAGGCCGAGAATGCCCTCAAGCGGAATGACAAACGAAGAAGCGGCTTTTATAATTCGGTCACAAACTGGGAATGGGGCTCTCCCGAATACTACGAGCTGTATCTTAACGCCGGGAAACTCGGCATTGACCCCTGCGTGAGGCTGCTCATGGAAGCGGCAAAAGGATAAGGCTCTTCCGGCCTCAGCGCAGATCGGCAGACGCAGCGCCCAGGCGGATTTCAAATGCAAGCGCCCTGTACATTTCCTCGTTGCGGGAAGTGCGGCAGATAAAGTATGGCACAAACAAATGAATGCCGGCTAGTCAAATCCCCGAAAAACATTTCCCGCTCCGATGGCAATCCCAAGGGAAGCGATACCGGAAAACAGCACCACCGCAGATTCGAATCCACCGCAGATTTCAAACAGAACGCCGTAAAAGGCATTGCCCAGAGGCTGTGCGCACATGGAAACGGTAAGTACGACAGCGATAACCTTTCCAATCAGATTTTGCGGCGTTTCCGCCTGAATAAAGGACATCATCTGCACGGTGATTATTGTTGAAAACAGCATGACCGCAAAACAGCACAGGGTTATAACGATATAGTTTACGATTCCGGAGGAAAACAGGATCAGTGCGGCGGCCATGGGAAACACGGACGCCGCGCAGGCGATTATCAGACCGGCCGATTTGCGGATCGTAAGCTTACCCGCAAAAATCCCCGCCCCAACTCCTCCGGCAAGTCCTCCCGCCGCCAGCGCCCCCTGCGCAAATCCGTAGAGCCTGTTTGCCTGGGAAGCCTCCAGCTCCAGCACCTCCGTGATCAGATAGGGAAGCGCGACGATAATCATTGCGCCCAGGAAAAAATTAATCCCGCAGACCGCCAGAAGAGCTTTCCCGATCACCGGTTTTTCCTTCCGGATAAAATGGATGCTCTCTGCAAAATCATGTCCGGCCGTTTTCAGGATTCCTCCCTCCGGCGTCTGCCTCTGAAACGGTATCGAAATAAAAATTTCCATTACCGCAGACAGGGTAAAGCATACCGCACAGACCGACAATACCGGCCCCAGTCCATATGCGCTGTACAAAATACCGCCAAGCACGGGACCAATCAGAGAGGCAAAGGAGCTGATGGCATTGATGATGGAATTGGCAGCCATAAAATGATGCGGATCCATCAGCGCAGGAATGCTTGCCTGCACGGAGGGCTGATACGCACCTGCGATCCCGTACAGAAGCATCAGTGTAACCGTCAGAAGCAGGACCAGGTTGACGCTGCCCAGCAGCAGGGAAAAAGCCAGGATCACCAGCGCTGTAAAGAAGTCCAGAATCACCATAATATTCCTCTTATTTACCCGGTCCGCAACGATACCGCCCACAGGCGAGAGCAGGATGGCCGGAACAAAGGCGCAGGCCGTGACCGTTCCGTAAAGCGCTGACGAGCCTGTCAGATTCAGTAAGTACAGGGGCAGCGCAAATCTTATCGTGGCATTGCCAAACAGGGAGATAATCTGGCCGATAACCACTAATGTAAAATCCTTTGAAAACAGTTTTTGGTTCATTTCCTAATTTTCCTTTCTACTTTTCTGTTGTGTGATAACTCTTTCAACAATACATACCGCATGGCGGTATGTATTGTTGCCAAAATTTTCTGCCCTTTTTACAGGGCAGACATTCTTTTTCTGTACATAGCGAGCCAAACCAACATGCTTCAACCGCTATCTGTTCCTCTGATAAATTGAGGTCAGCTCCCGCAGCCTCGCCAGCATTTCGTCATCCACGATATCCAGTCCAAAGCCCCGGAGCATCTGACCAAATATCATGAACTTGCGGCAGGACTCTTCCACAGTGCTGTCAAAAATCATAGGGTTCATCCAGACATTGGCCGCAAGCAGAATCAGCTCCGCCAGCTGTTTGGGATAGTCCGTCTCAATGGAACCGTCCGCAATCCCCTGTTCAATAATCGGCAGAATGTAATTTGGCGCCGCTTCCTCTATCGTGTCGTGCAAGAGACTGAACAAAAGCCTGGGGTTATTGTGAAAATCCGGAGCCACTGTAAAAATATCGTTCTGTACAGGCCTGTTGATGGACGATTTAAAAATTGTCCTCAGTTTTTCCCTGCCGCATAAATCCGTGCGGTCCCGAATGTCTGCGAGCATCTGATTCGACTCCGCCGTCATTCTGTCCGTGACGGCAACCAGGATATCTTCCTTTGACTTAAAATGATGATAGATCGCTCCCTTGCTAAGGCCGCCTAACTGATCGATAATGTCCTGGATGGAGGTATACTCATACCCCTTCTCCATAAACAGGCGGAACGCAACATCCAATATGAAATTCACGGTCTCTTCCGGATGCTTATTTCTGGCCATGGTTCCTCTCTCCTCAAACATACCGTTGGTAGGTTTTATATTATCATACCGCCGGTAGGTTTGTCAAGAGGTTTTCCGTATGCGAGAGGGAGGGGCTTTGAATCGTAACCAGCCACAGGATTTCGGTTGATGCGGAATTCACGGATATGCTATAATAGAGACATCATGAATCGAAAATTGCGGAGGCGCATCCTATGAATGCTGACAATACAATCGAAGCCGTAATTACAAGCTTTAACCAGAAATCCATGATTTGCGAAGCGGTGGAATCTGTGTGCCGCCAGACAATAAAGCCGGTAAGAATTCTTGTTGTGGATGACGGCTCGACAGACGAAATGTCTGTCAGCATTTTGAATGAACTGGAATCCGACCGCGGGATATCGGTTCCCCTGGAGGTCATCCGCCAGCCGAATGGCGGCGTGTCCGCAGCAAGAAATTGGGGCATCCGCCGAACACGTTCCCCCTTCGTGTTAGTGCTCGACGGAGACGACAGTCTTGAACCGTCCTTCCTTGAGGAAACGTCAAACCTTCTGATTGAAAATCCGTCCCTGATCGCCGCATCCTCCTGGCTGCACACATTCGGCGTCCTGAAGGCCGTCGTGCGCCCGTCCGGCGGAGATGCCGCCGCCTTTCTTTCGCACAACGCCTGCCCTGCCACCCATCTTTTGCGCCGCAGGGCGTTTCTGGAATGCGGCGGGTATGATGAGACCATGCGAAGCGGCTTTGAGGACTGGGATTTTTTCTTAAATATGCTGGAGGCCGTCCCCGGATCTTCCATTGGAATCGTGGAAAAACCGCTGATTAATTACCGGACAGCCCCCGCCTCGTCCAATATAAAAAGCATGGAAAAAAGGCTTACCCTCATGCGCTATATCATTGAGAAGCATATCCGTCTCTATCGGGAACTTGTCACGGACGCCGTTCTTGGTATCGAAGCCATTTCCATGGCAAGGCTTTACGGCTGGGAAACCGAAATGACGGCTTCCAGGTCAGCCGGCAGATTAAGCGGTCTGTCAGAAAAATTTCTCGAAAGCCCCTCCTACGGCGATGGCGGAATGGCGGCCGCAGTCCGCATTGTATCGCCGCATTCATGATCCGTGATCCTTGCGGCATTCGCCAAATGCCTGCTTCGCAGCCGCTTGGCTCATTGCCCGCAGGCCGTTCCACTACTATTTTTCATCTTTCCACACTTCACGCAGTATCCTGTTTCGGATTGCGGCCGGCTTCTTTTCTATCAGTTGCCACATAACCGCCTATTTTACCCGTTCCTCCATGCTGCAACGATAAAGCCTAGCAAAATATTCATTATTATTCATTAGTTCATCAAATGTACCTTGTCCTACCATTTTCCCATCTCTGAATACCAAAATACGGTCAAAATATTGTATATTTGTAAAGCGATGAACGACTGCCAGGACTGTTACATCCGACAGATAATCCAATATCCGCTTCATAACAATACCCTCTGTCAAATTATCCAGCGCAGATGTCGCTTCATCAAAAATGACAATCTCCGAGTCCTTAACCCAAATACGGGACAACGCAAGGCGCTGCCGTTCTCCGCCAGAAAATGAAGATGCTTTTTCTCCAATTCGCGTATCGATTCCATTCGGCAACTCATCAACTAAAGATAAAAGTTCTACCTGTTCCAATCCTTTTCTAACTTCTGTATCTGGAATATTCCTGTCAAACACAATATTTTCTTTAACCGTACCATCAAAAACCGGGGCTTCCTGCGGCAAATAAGTCATTCTTCCATACAAAGCCTCTAATGATAGATCGGCAAGCCTCTCTCCATCCAGCAGAATCTCACCCTCGTCATATTTTAGCAAACCCGTGAGTAACTTTATAATTGTTGATTTACCGGAACCCGTTTCACCCACAAGAGCTACTTTATCGCCCGGCCGTACTTCAAATGAAATATTATTCAATATCTGTCTTTCTCCATACCGGAACGACAATTTCCTAACTGATATTTTCCCCGAAAAAGTTTGAGGGATAATCCCGTTGGCAAGCTGCATGTCATCCTGCATATCCAAAAATTCTTCATACCTGGAGAAAGAGGCCCTGTTCAATTTATACTGCACGTATATGACATTAAAAATCGCAATCGGCGTATAGGCATTATCAATCAATGTTATCAGAGCAACAACCGATCCCACAGACAAATTTTTTGTCTGCCATGCGTAAACTAAAGCCGCAATATCCAAACACGCAACAAGAAGTGCGAAAATCGTAAAAAAGGCTTCATGAATCATATTCATTTTAACCTTTGTGTCGACAATTTCCTTTTTTGCTCCCTGTGCCTTTCGCAGTTCATTCGGGAACTGATGCGCCATTCGGAATACCACCATTTCCATAAAGCCGCGCACTAAAAAGCGGTTTAACTCCTCCTCATTATCCAAAATTCGTTCTTTCATCTGGTATAAAAACTTTAATAGGATATTGGTTACAAAGAAAATGATAATATAGCCCAATAGCAAAACCATCGTTATTCTTTTATCAATCTTCCAAATGAATAAAACACTAAATAAAACTGTCGGAACTAAATTTCTAATCACGGCAAACCAAAAGTCGAATACAATACCTTTTCCGGCGTCTGCTCCATTTTCAATCCGCTGCACCAGCTTTCCCGTTGCAAGTTTCTGATATTCCTGATAACCGATCCTGCTCATTTTCTCAAGTCCCATCAATTTGAAATCAAGAAAAATACCATGTTCCAGTTTTTTCGCAGGATACTCATCTACATAGTCCATGAGATAACCGATAAAAAGGACACTCCCGTAAATTATAACTCTATAAGGTAAAAGTGTATGTTCTGCCAGTGCATCAATGACTTTCTGGAAATAATCCGCTTTGAAATTTACCATAAAAGCATTAAACAAGCCGATTATAAGGTATACAAATACCAGTTTTTTGTTTCTATTGACAATTTGTTTTATGTAGCGCATAACTGTACTCCTTTTCTTATTATCTTTAATTTTTTCCACCTGTGCGGTTGCAATCCAATAATCTGTCTGCATGCCATTTATGGCAATGCAGACGAGTGTTGGATTAGCAACCCACTCCCAAATGAGCAAAATGCGGATGCGTAAGCAGACGCAGGAGCGCATAAGCGCAGGTTTTGCGAATATGGGAATCAGGTTAGACGCTCTTTAAAAGCGTCCGACCGCACAGGTGGAATTTTTCATTACAGATAATCAGTACAGCTGTGACTGCCAGCAAGTTATTTTCCCTCAGTACAATCTGCTAACAGTTTATCTCAACTGTACTGAGTAGTTAATTCGTTTTTTCATCTTTTTCTCCTTTCCTATCAGCTCATTTCAAAGACACTCTGATAAATCATATGCTTCTGTATCAACATCATTTTTAGCAAGATAAATTGCGTTGCGCCCTTCTCCACAACCAAATGCATTTGGCATCTTCCATCTCAAATTTTCTAATCCTCAAGCGCTCTGTTTCAAATATATATTCCATGCCCTCTTCTCTCCTTTTATTTCATTATAACGCATTTATCGTTACTCACCAATCCCTGTTTTGCTCCTTTTAACTTAAATTGTTGTTTTGTTCTATTTAATGTCTGCTTAACAAGCAGCTAATTTTTCACAGTCCTTGTTTCACATAACTATCAGCATATTTTCATGCTGTTTGAACCTTGAAAACAACATGATCAAAAATTGCAACGAAAGAGCCACAAGCCGGGCTACATTCATTGTCAGAATTGACAACGCAATTTTGATGACCAGCCGCTCCGTCTGTTTGGTGCGGGCCTTGCGGCTGCTATCGTGTGCATAATTGGGAGCGTATCAAAGAAATGCGGAAACATTCCCTGTGGACAGTTGCAGCCTTCGGTGTATTATGGACAGCTGCAGTACTTTTGTTCCCGAATACCTTTGTGAAAATATTCATGTCCCCAACAAACGAACAGTGTTCACTTAAAATGGAGTTATTGTGAACACTGTTTGCTTGGATAAGGCCAGAGTGGTTTGCTGGCCGAGGTTGGAATTTTTGCTGTCAATATGCTGACTGGGCTGGAAGAGGCATCAATTGCAGATAAGTTACGGGACGAAGCACCGTTTTCGCTTGCGGATGCATATCGCCGGTTTGCCAGAGAGCATACGTTTCTGACATTGATAAGGATGCCAGTTACCTATTTTCCGTTGAATGTGTTGCTGTTCGGATGAAAGCAGAGGAGGATGTTATCCATGAAAACAGATAATCCGGAGCTTTTTGAACATATGCCAGTTTCAATGGCAGTTATAATGCTGATTATCCCCACGATTATCAGCCTAATCATAACAGTCATTTATAATATGGCAGATACTTTTTTCATCGGTCAGATGAACGATCCGAATCAGGTGGCGGCTGCGACGCTGACATTGCCACGATGCTCTCCAATGTGACTGTAACGATGAGGATTATATCTGTTTTTCAGGCTGCCAGGCAAAAAACGAGATCGATGATTCTGTCATTACTGCGTAAGGACAGCCTTTCTCTACGGCTTCAACTCGTATTCTTCCTGCGCAGACGCTTCAAATGTAAAGCCGGTCTGCGTCCTGTCTGTTTTGACTGCCTTACCCTGGCAGAAAACGGACAGTTCCTTACCGATAATTGCGATCTGCCCGCTAAACCGGGGTCTTACCAGGGCGCATGAAAGACTGCCGTTTTCCCAGTACAGGTCAACTTCATGCCCGCCCCGGGCCAGAAGCCCCTTACAGCTTCCCTTTTTCCAGGATATCGGCAATGCCGGAAGAAAATGCAGCCCCAGATGACTTTGCAGAAGGCATTCTGCGATACCTGCCGCAGCACCGAGGTTTCCGTCGATTTGAAAGACAGACCTGGCATTTAATAAACTGCGGGAGGCGGAGCATGTCAGCATCTTATAGATGTTTTTGTCGGAGCTTACCCCGTCCCTAAAGCGAGCGTCCAGACAGATCTGCCAGGCTAAAGGCCACCCGCCGTTTCCTGCACCGTGAGCTCTGCGGCGTTCCAGAGATATCTTCGCCGCATCCATAAGCTCTGGCGCATCCCTCCAATTGATGGAGCATCCCGGATATACGGCATACAGGTGGGAGACATGCCCCATGCCGGGATTCTGCTCCGGAAAATCCTGATTCCATTCCATGAGCTGTCCCATGGAGCCGATTTGATCCTGCGGAAGCTTATCTGTCATATTTTTTAAGACCTCTCCATATTCCAGATCAATTCCCAGAATTTTCTGTATCTCGATACATGCCCCAAAAAATTCACGTAATATTTGATTATCCATTGCGGGACTTACGCACAAAGGCGTATCGGAACCATCCGGGAGGAAGTAACGGTTTTCCGGAGACACTGACGGACAGGTAAGGAGCTTTCCGTCTATCTCCAGCAGAAAATCCTCATAGAACAGTGCCATATCCTTTAGAATCGGATACATGCGCTCCAACACGCTCTTATCCCCGGTATACAGATAGTGCTCCCACACATGCATTCCCATCCATGCTCCGCCCGTCACCCAGGGTGTGGATGCCATATAGACATCCTGCGGCGCACAGTCACCGTAATAGTCTGTGTTATGATGGCATACCATCCCTCTCATACCATACATTACACTGGCTGTCTTCTTCCCTGGCTCATGCATGGTCTCAAGCAGATCCATCACGGGTTCGTGAAGCTCTGTCAGATTACCCGCACATGCCAGCCAGTAATTCATCTGCAGATTGATATTAATGGTATATTTACTGTCCCACATCGGCATAAATTCAGCATTCCAGATTCCCTGGAGATTCAGCGGCGAGCTGCCCTGTCTGCTGCCGGATACGATCAGATAGCGTCCGAATTGGAAATACAGCGCTGCCAGGGCCGGTTCCTCCGCGCCGCTTCGCAGTGCGTCAAGCCGCCGCTCCAGGCTGCCGGAAGCGGGCTCCCCCAGATCCAGCTGACAGCTTTCCATGAGCGCCGTAGCTTCCTGTACAGATGTTGTTTTTTATGTTACATTCATATTGAGATGCTAGGGTCAAAATGTATTTTGCCCCCTGATGCCTGCGGATTGTTTCGCACTTTGTGCTCTCACAATCCTGAAAACATTCAAAATCCGCCCTGTCGGGCTGCTTTTTCATGTTTTACGGGTCCCAAAGTCATGCACAGATATGCAAGCATATCATGCATGACCTTTTGACCCTGGCATCATATTGAATTCAAACCCAAGGTGAGGAAATAATATGTTTTTAAAGTCCAGAAAGAAACGTTATTTAATTGTCACACAGAATAAAGCTCTCCTCTATGAAGGGTTTTGGGATGAGCTTCCAATTGCAGAAAAGGTTATCATCGAAAAAAGCATTGAATTTTTTGATGACAGGGAACCCTGTGTTATTCACCGCACGGCCGTACATGTACGCCTTATGGCGGAGCTGGAGCAGCTTCTTTCCTCCCCGGATTTCCACAGCCAGTTTTGTGCCTTCACCGGTTTCCCGACAGACTGTAAAATCAGTTTATCAGAAAAGTAAAGACAAAAACAGCGCAAAGAAAAACACACTGTATGCCAGCTTGACAGCGGGCAGGATTCTAAGCGACAGATGAGATGCCGACATGACGGATTTTCCTTTGGATACCAGCAACACTACCAGAACCATCGGCACACACATCGCCGTCAGATAAAGAGTAAGATTTCCTGCCAGCTGCATGTCGAATCCTTCGTTCTGGTTTACCATATAGAGAAGCGATGCCAGGTAAACCTGCCCTGTGCAAAGAAACTCTCCTGCGGAGATCACAATCCCCAAAAGAAACAGTACCGGATACCAGAAACATTCCGGTATCTCCACAAGCTTCCGGATCATGTTATGGTTCCATTTTCGGAAGCGCTCGGGAAGCCTGAGCTTTTCTCTGCCATACTCCTTTTTTACAACATGGATAAAATCCATCAGATAAAAAAATCCAAAGCAAAAGGCTAATATTGAGAAGACAGCCTTCATCCCTTTTTGCAGTGTCTGAAATGCCGTACCCTCAATCACACTGAAAAGCGTCCCGATTGTAAATCCCAAAAACAGATATGTTAAGAATTTTCCTGTCAAAAAAATGAGGCTTCCGCCGTAAAAATTTCGACCCGACATCAGCAATATTGACAAAATCATTAACAGCATGGAAATACCGCACGGGTTCAGTCCGTTTAAGAACCCCGTTACCGTCAGCTGAATCTTTGACAGCTTAATAATCTCCCTCTCCTGCGAAAGGCGGGATAGAATCTCTCTCCAGGAGCCTGCCGCCTTTCCTGCCTCAAGCATTTCCCCGGTACCGTTCACAATCGCTTCCGCTCCGGACAGGTAAGTTTCTGGCGAAAAGAGCAGCGGAACCTGCTGTCCGCTCTCCGGTACGTCATACAGCTCCATAAGCCGGCGGAGCACCAACGAGTTTTCATCATCCAGAATATTATAAATCAGCAGATTGAATTTTTCATCGAACAGGCTGTCCTGCAAATATTCCTCAGCTGTCTGACAGCTTTCACAGGCACCGGTTACAAACAAAACCAGCACGGTATCGCTTTTTAAGGCATTGCTGATTTCATGGTAAAATGCCGAATTAGCAAGGCTTTCCGCATTTGTTTCCGGATCAGGGCCGTCATTTGTTACCCCGCCGTTTGGCACGCCGGTCTCAAGATGCCGTGCCACCGCTTCTCCGATCTCCTGATAGGTACCCTGATAAACCGCTCCGTTGACAATGGCAGCAGGCAGATCCGCAAGAGTAAGCTCCAGCCGGTATTTGCGGACTGTTTTTTCAAAATGTGTTGTGCCGCTGTCTTTATAGACATTATAAATGCAACAGTCCGGATTCTGAAATCCGGCTTTCGTCAGCTGGCTTAACACCGCCTGTTCAAATTTATCTTCCTCATGGCAGCTCTCGCAGGGGGCAAGGACGAACAGCTCTACAGGGGTGTTCTCCGGCTTTTCTTCCTGACGATGCGCCAACGGATTTCCTGTTCCGGCAGATGATTCTTTGCGATATATGACCGCCGTAACGGTCAACAAAGAGATTAAGACTGCCGTCAATAATAAAATACCGGTTTTGGAAAATTCTGCTTTTTTCACTCGCCCTCTCCATATATCCGTAATTCATTTAGTCCGGCCAGGAAGCCTGGCCGGACACTTTACCTGAAAGGTTTAATTTCCAGCCGCCGCCATGTATGCGTCATAACCGCGCTGGTATGTGGCAATATATTCTTCAACGCCCATGTCTTTCAGCTTCTGGATGTAAGCATCCCAATCCTTTTCAATATCAAGGTTGCCGTCGATAAACTGTACCTGGGCCTGGCTCACATAACCGCCGATGGTCAGGGTTCCCTCGGTCACAATCTTTGCATCCTCACCCTCAAATGCCAGATTCGGAACAAGAGTCTCCACAGCGGGGGCATATTGATCATACAGCTCTGCCCACTGCTGTAACCAATACTCTCCGGAATGATCGGGATCCTCAACCCTAAGGGAAGCCCTGTATTCAGCAGTACTGCGCTGAATCATTGCATCCGGCGTATACCGGTAGTCCGCATAGGTCTTGGAGAGGCCGCCGTCTTCCACATAGTCAAAATCCTCGGGGATTTTGTAGGATTCATATGTGGGAGTTCCGCCGCCTAAAGAGATGCCCTCAGTGGTATAATCCCAGCCGATACCTTTGGGACCTCCGCCGATATGGTGAGCTGCATCCTCGGAGCCCATGAAGTCAAACAGCGCTACCACAATCTCAGGATACTTACATGCGGAAGAAACCACTCCGATACAGCCTTCAAAGTATGTCTGAATGCAGCGTCCCGAATATCTGACACCGTCAGGTCCCGCCACGGGCGCCAGAATCTCCCAATTCTGCCATTCCCCATCCTTTTCTTCCCAGAACTCAGAGTTCGACATGCCACCGCCAGGATAAACCGCTACCTTATTTACCTCTGTAGCATCCACAGTGGCTGCAAACTGAGTGTCATCCTGCAGGAAGGTCTGGTTATCCAGAAGGCCCTCCTCAAAGAGCTTGCGCATGTAGCGCAGACCCTCTCTGTACTCATCCTTCATTACGGCATACTCGATCTTGCCGTTATTTACCACCATTCCTCCGGCCACGGTGGGATTGGTATTGCTCAGGGGATTGACGCACTGTGTGAAGGAATTCATGAGCCATACGGTAGGGTCTGAGGCCCAGCCGCCGATATATCCGCTCATGGGAACCTCATCTGCGATTCCGTTGCCGTTGGCGTCGTCCTCTTTTACCATCTTCAGGAAATTGTAGAGCTCCTCGGTGGTCTCAGGGTTCTTGCCGCCCAGGTATTTCTCAACCCAGGGCTTGTAGATATACATACGGTGCTGGTACATGCAGTGGAAACACTCATTTTCGCCGCCATAAGTATAAATATGTCCGTCACTCATGGTCAGATCAGCTTTTCTCATTGGGCTCTGTTCGTTCATCCAGGACCAGTTCTCCATGCCTTCCAGCATATCCTCCAGGGGAAGCAGAAGCCCCTGAGAGCCATAGGAGAGAACCTCGGCCTTGGTCCAGCCGGTACGCAGGAAGAAATCGGGCATGGAATCCGGATCCGTCATTATCAGGTTCAGCTTCTGCGTCGCCTCATCGCCGGTCAAATCGTATACATAATCCAGATGGATGTTGGTCTGCTCCTCAATCCAGTCAGTCACCCAGTTGTCCTGGTAGGTCGTAACGCCCTGGTCGGGGTTGTTTACAAATACGGTCAGGGTCAGTTTCTCCTTCAGCGGGAACACCACGTCCTTAGGTGAATCAAACGCAAACGGATCGGATGAATCCCCTCCGGCGTTTGTATCTTCGCCTTTACCGGCCGAACTCTGCTCACTCTCGTTTGTGGCAGAATCCTGCTGAGTACCCGGATTTGAGCCGCAGCCAGTGAGTGCTGCCATGAGTGTCAGTACGATTAGTATTGACAGTGTCTTTTGGAACAATTTCTTTTTCCTCATTCCTTTTCCTCCTCTTTTTGTTTCCTTAAAATTTTTATTATTAAACGGATACCACAGAGGTTATCCGGTTTAACCGCAGGCATCAGTTTCCGGGATTATCCCTTGACGGAGCCGATCATAACGCCCTTTACGAAATATTTCTGTACAAACGGATAGACGATCATCAGCGGCAATGTGCTGATAATAATCGTTCCATACTTGAGCATTTCTCCCAGGTACTGGTTCTTTCTGATTGTCTCCGGGTCAATGTTGGACTGGTTTAAGTTCACCTGAGACAGCAGAAGAATTCTTCTAAGCACCAGCTGCAGCGGATATTTTTCCTGCGAATTCAGGTAAATCATGGGTCCGAAGTAAGAATTCCAAAGTCCAACCACCACCCAAAGCGACAGCACCGCGATAATGGGGGTGGATAAGGGGATCACGATTCTTACAAAAAACCGAAAATCCGTACAGCCGTCCATCTCTGCGGCTTCCTGCAGCTCCTTCGGAATGGTGTTGGCGAAGAAGGTACGCGCCACGATGATATTGTAAGCATTCACGGCACCCGGCAGCACCACCGCCCAGATGGTATCCATCAGGTCTAAATTCTTGACCAGCAGATAGGTGGGGATCAGACCACCCGAAAACATCATGGTAAAGAGGATGATAACCGTGAATATTTTTTTCCCCCGGAAGTCATCCCTTGAGAGAGGGTAGGCCGCAAACAGGGTAAGAACCATGCTGATTAGTGTACCGACAATCGCATAAATGATAGAATTCCGATATCCTGTCCAGATGCTCTGATATTTAAACACCGCCTGATAGCTCTGCAGTGTCAGATCTACCGGAAAAAGCTTAACCCTGCCGCTCATCAGTGCGTCTCCGGAGCTGAAGGAACAGCTTATTATGTAGATAAGGGGGTAAAGAACCACCACAAGGAGGACTGTGAGCAAAATATAATTAATAAAGTAGACGATCGTATCCTGTGTTATTTTTTTACGTTTCATATATCAAACTCCTTTCCCATCCTGCGGATTTACAGAAATCCTGTACCGGAGAGCTTATTTGCGATCTTATTCGTGATCAGGATCAAAATCAGACCAACCAGGGACTGGAAAAGGCCGATTGCGGTAGAATACGGAAAATCCGGGAAGGTGGAAACCAAAGACACCTTATAGGAATAGGTGCTGATGACCTCCGACATCGCAATGTTATTCTGGTTCTGCATCGCCAGAATCTTTTCATATCCGATATTCAGGGTGCCTCCCATATTCAGGATCAGCATAATGACGGCTGTCGGAATGATGGCCGGAATATCCACATACCAGATCCGCTGCAGCAATGTCGCACCGTCAATTATGGCCGCCTCGTGCTGTTCCTGATCCACTCCTGCCAGAGCCGCCATGTAGATGATTGCCCCAAAGCCGACACCCTGCCAGACACCTGACCAAACATACAGGGACGAAAAATAACTGGCATTACCCAGAATATTGATCCCCAGATTATTGAAGAAGAAGCTTCCGATGACACCCGAGCGGTTGTCAAAGATCATGTTGATAATACCTACAAACACAATGGTGGAAATAAAGTAGGGACAATAACTCACCATCTGGACAAATTTCCTGTATGCCACGTTCTTTGCGTAGTTTAAGGAAAGCGCCAGGATAATCGAACATGGCATACTGACTAACATCGAATAGATGGAAAGCACAATCGTGTTGCGCAGACATTCTCTGAAGTTATAGTTGCTGAAGAACCGAATAAAATTATTGAAGCCATGATTGGCCGCCCAGGGACTGTCCCAGATGCCGAGACTCACCTTATAATCCTTAAAGGCGAGTATCACCCCGTACATTGGGGCATAGGCAAAGATAAAGAGCATGATAATTGGGAACGCAATCATCGCATACAGCTGCCAGTGTCCAAGAAAATATTGAACAAAGGTCTTTCGATGTCCAATCTGAATTTTTGTCTTTTTTGACATATCCTGTTTTCACTCCTTTCTAAGTGCATATATTATCTATTACATATCTGCACAAAGAAAGTAAATATCCACCTGCCCTTTTTGGCTATTCATTTCTTAACATATCCGCACTGACGGCAAAAGACCGGGCAGTCAGCACTGCCCGGTCCCTGAACCTGAGTTTTACCGCAATATTCATTTTTTATCACGCTGTATTCATTATTTCACTTATGTACATTCCTGATTCTTCCGGTATTCCGACGCACTGTCGCCCGTCACCCTCCGGAATGCCCTGCTGAAGGAGTTGGTGGAGCTATAGCCTGTTGCCACGGCGATCTCCCCCACGGACATGGACGTGTTTTTCAAAAATCCCTTTGCCTTTTCAATCCTGACATCCTCCACATAATTGGAGAAATTGACTCCGGCAGAAGCTTTGAAAAGAGAGGAAAGATAAGGCACGCTAATCCGAAACGTATCTGCGACCATTGTCAGGGACAGATCGGGATCCCCGTAGTTGGCATCTAAGAATGCCAAAATCGCCGGCATCATTTTCCCGGCCTCCTTTGTCTTCTTTTCATTTACAAGAGCACAGAGGGAACGATACAACCCGAGTGTACTGGTAATCTGCTCGATCAGAGGAATTCTGTGCTCCTTTTCAAGCTCGCTGAAATATTTCTGGTACTCCTGCTCCTCCAGTTCCAGTCTGACAAGAATATGAAACAGAATTGCCTGCAGTTCATTCAGAAGAATCTGCTGCAGCCAGGCGGGAAGATTGCTCTCGAGGATGTATTGTGTCATGATTTCCTTCAGGGCATCATGGAGCCCCTGCTCGTCCCCCGACGTAACGAGTCTGGTCAATTTCACCGATAACTCAAAATACGGGAATACCGCAACCATCTTCTTATTATTCTTCCGAAACCAGATGACCTGACTCTCTGTCCGTTCCTTTTCATTCATGAATGCGAAAGCGGCGTTGTGATAGGACTCGTAGACATCCTCCATTTCCTCCACCACGTTGCCTCCGTAGACAAATATTCTCTCGGCAATATTTGCCGGAAGCTCCTCCCGGATTCGCAAAAGCTTTTCCTCCACAAGCGATTCAATAGAATCCCTGTTTTTGTGGGGAACTCTCATAATCAGCGATACCTGATCCTCCCCGGTAGCGGCGTACAGGCTTCCCGGAAACTCTTTCTTAATCATCTCCATCAGGGAAAGAAGACAGGTGCTCAGCAGGTCCACACTTTTCTCCTCCACACTGTCGAGAGTGATGATTCTGAAAATTAATACACAGAAAACCATACCATTCCGGTCAAAATCCATGCGGTTGGCCAGCAAGTCCTCCTCCTCGCGGGAGAGGGGGTTGCCGAACAGCAGACGGTTTACGAAGGCGTTGCGTATGTATGGTTTCTGCTCCTCCATCATCTCCACCAGATCGGAATTGACACCTGCAAGATATTGAAATATATCACTGAGCTTCACGAAAACGGAGTTGTGCTCCTGATCCCGCTCCGTGAGCCTTGAGGCTTGTTTCATAAGCTGATTCAGAGGTGTGGCGGATCTGACGGACATATGCCAGCACAGAAAAAGTCCTACTGCGGCCGCCAGAAGAATAAAGATGGTCAAGGTCAGCATGTTCGCCATCTTCCTCGCATTCAGCTGCGTCTCCGGCAGCAACGTACAATAGCTGTAACCGGAGGGAGCGCTGTAGCGCAGTGCGACATAATTCCTGCCGGCCAGCTTAACCGGCCCTTCCCACATACCGGCAATGACTTCGTGTTCCTGTCCCTTGTCCTCTTCAATCTCTTTCTTTCGGGTATTCTCCACCTTTTGGATAAAATCCTCTATGGTTAGCTTCTCTTCCTCAAAAATATCCGCATGAGTGTAATAAATCACATTTCCGAAGCCATCCAGAATATATTGTAATTTCGCTCCGCCTGCCGCAGACATAAAATCTTCCAGAACGGATCTTTTAAAAAAGATCCGTACCACGCCGCTGCTGGCGCTGTACCCATTATTGGGTAACGGGCGTGAATAAGCCAGGAGTTCCAAGCCGCCCTCGCCCTTATACCAATACGGTTCCATTGCATTTACGCCTTTTTCCATTTCATCGGAGAGATAGGTTTTCCATGCGCCGTAGCTTCCGTCCGCATCCCGCCGCAGATACAAATCATAAAAGTCCTCGTAGTCATAGGCAATCTGGTCATTGATGACCACCTGGCTCCTGTCAAAAAAGAGGAAAAATGCAAAAACGGACTGATTGATCTGGGTCGGATTGAAGAGCTTGTCCCGGAGAGAAATTACCTCGTGAGTATTTGGGTATTCCAGAACATTCTCCTTAAAACGAAAAATATTGACATCCGGCAATCCTACCAGCATATCCGCCAGATAAGTAAGCTCCTCTATAAAGTCATCCACCAGTTCCGCACTATGCAGTAATTCCGTCTTTCTCGCCCGGATGTCATCCTCGCTTATTACAGAGAGTATCCTGACATAATAGTTGCAGCAAAGCAAAAGCGGAATAAACAGCACAATAAAATACGTGAAGAAATATTGGTGAAGGATCGCCTTGTCCATACCTTTCTTTCCGTGTTTCTTCATATTGCAAATTCCTTTATTAAACCAAAATTTTATTTTATTTTAACTTTCTCAATATTAAAAGTCAATTTTAATATTGAGAAAGGGGATTCAGCCAGTTATGACGGTAAAACAATACAGGTTCAGGAATCTTGTTAATAAGCTGAAATACTTTTTAAGCAGTTCATGGATTTGGAGCAAGAGAACGATGGGAAAATCCAGGACGGAACCTGTGGAAGCGGTTATCACAAGCTTTAATCAGGGATCCATGATACTTGAAGCTGTTCAATCCTTATGCGGCCAGACCATACCGCCGGCAGGAATTATTATCGTGGATGACGGATCGACGGATGAGGAATCGGTCAGGATATTAAATAGTACACCACTTTACAGCTTTTGGGTTAAGCCACTTCTCTCAAACATAGATGTTCCAATGCTTTAATAACAATCTTTGATTTTATGTGGCTTTCGATGTTCTGCACCAAGTTTACATAAAATATCTGCCGTTTTTATCCGCTCGCTAAGGGCAAACCTGAACTCCTGTACACTGCCATCCCTGTACTGTGACAAGGTTTCTTCCATATAAGGAAGCAGTTTCATGGCACAGCAGCTGATATTGATAAGGTTCACCAGCATTTCCACCCCTTTCCGGCTGCGGATCATGTATGCGCATAACGACCAGAAGGATTTCCGCTCACAGTAACTTACTTCTATATTCCACCGGAACGAATACAGGAACAAGGGGATATACGCCATCCACCCGCTTCCCGTCCGGTTAAGCGGCGCTTTCTCCTGCCATACACAAAAGATCTGCAACTGTGCGGGGAAAATAGTGCTGAAAAACAGCCTTCTTGTACCATTTTCCTTCCCGGTGCAGGTTACATAGGCCATGACTTCCCGTGCTCCGAAGATATTTGTCAGCACACGGCGGTAACCCGTATAATAATCGCCCACCTTTTCGGCGGAAAGGGTAAAGCCGCTGTCTATTGACAGACGGCGGCCATGTTTTGCCGGCGTGCCATGGCTGAGACCAGCTCCAGCTTTGATTCTTTCTTCTGTCACATACGGTACCCAAGCGGGACGGCGAGGTAAGAGATTTTGTCCCGGCCCCCTACCGGCATGCACAGCATAAGGCTGACAAAGCAGTGCCCGTTGAGGTAATTGGAAGCATTATGCGCCGCATGGTCAAACCGTTTTGACACATCCTTAAATTTCTTTCCGAACTTTGAGACCATGGTGTCATCTATGCACAGGAAGAGGGGCTGTGACCTCAGGTCTGCCGGGACCAGCTTAAGGGACAGCCCTGCGGTAACGTTCATAAAAACAGAGCGGTCCACTTTTGCATAAGAGCAGGCACGAAAAAGCCTGCCAATTATGTGTTTGTCGTTGTATAATATGGTTGCCGTATGAGGTCACTTCTTCCGTGTATTTTTGTTCGCAGACTTATTATACATCAGAGTACCTCATACGGCTTTCCATTGTAATCAACTTTACTACTCGTAGCAGGCCAGTTGATTTTCCATTCAAAATATTCGTCCTCGGAAATTGTCGGATATAGTGCTAAATTATTATTTTAGGCAGATTTTTGTTGCTGCTTATGGGAGAAAATAACCAATAGTAACTTAAAGTTGCGGAATTGTCAGAGTTGAATGATAGACATTTT
>Ga0137308_100441_pt2 | contig 48294 bp, 34 predicted proteins | sample Inofrocosms_June_FD_97181 | JGI IMG/M metagenome (GOLD analysis project Ga0137308, IMG submission 97181) | Mouse cecal microbial communities from Vienna, Austria - N-Acetylneuraminic and N-Acetylglucosamine D2O microcosms_June | ecosystem: Host-associated > Mammals > Digestive system > Large...
GCAAAGGAAATCCGTGGTCTGGACTCGTAAAAATATATACCCCCAGTGGTCAGGGAACATACACATTCCCTGACCCACCGGGGGTATTGCGTTCTTTCCGGCATACAGAGTAATGGTTGCTGCCCATAGCTATAAAGAATAATGTAAAGAATTGGTAAGAAATATTTTCCATAAAATTCCCCATGGCAGACCGTATATGTAGTAAAATAAAAAATAATTGTTCAGACACCACAGCCTTCCTGCCCTGGCGAAGGAAATTTCGGGCCAGACCGGGATATAAAAACGCTAAAAGCAAAAGGTATTTGTCTGGACCGTTGCAGGATAAGGGAAGGAGAAAGAGTGAAAGAATCTGATAAAATCTTTACAACATGTTTGCGTCCTGGAAAGGAATGGTGGAAAATATGACAGAAAGAAGAAAGCGGCTGCTGGCCAGCCTGCTGGCAGTATGCACGGTGGCGGCATCAGTCACCGGCTGCATGAAACGTAACCGCATGGGCGCGGCAGGAGGCGGGGAAAACAGCGGGCCAGCCCCAGTGAAGGTGGAGATTATGGCTCAGGCAGAATACCCGCAGGAGCCGGTATACAAAAATGACGAGGAGCGTTACGAGGCCCGGTATGCCAGGGAGATCCCGGAGCGGTTTGAGGAAGCCTATGGCTCCTTTGCTTTCCGGACAGCCGCGCAGGTGCTGGGAAAAGGCAGCCAGGTGAACCAGATCTATTCCCCGCTGGGACTTTACTATGCTCTGGCCATGAGCGCCCAGGGGGCTGCCGGAGAGACCAGACAGGAGCTGATGTCCCTGCTTGGATATCCAGAGGGTTCGGGGGCGGAGCCGGACAGCTCCAGGCCGGAAGGCTCCAGGCCAGCAGGTTCCGGAACAGCAGGCTCCGGGACAGAGCTGGAGCAGCTGGCCCAGGACTGCCAGACAGCTTTCCAGGCCCTTTACCATGTGCCCAATCCGGCTAATGCAAAGAAGAATGAGTGGGGGGAAATGCCGGAGGACAGCCTCTATAGTCTGCGGATCGCCAATTCCCTGTGGGCGGATCAGGCCCTGGAAATGAAAGAGGAATTTGCAGACCAGGCGGCCGGGTATTTCTATTCCGACATTTTCCGGACAGATCTTCATGACCCCGGAGTCGCCCAGGCCATGGCAGACTGGGTGAAGGACAGGACCGGCGGGGTGATTGTGCCTGGTACAGAGCCGGTGCCGGAGGAGGAGCTTTTATCCCTTCGGAATACCGTGTACTATTATGATGAGTGGATTGACTGGTTCAACAAGGACCAGACCGAGGCGGATGTATTTACCACTGCGGACAAAACCCAGGTGACCTGCGAGTTCATGAACCGGACTATGGGCTCTCACGGATTCCGGCGTGGAGAGAACTTCACCTCATCATCCTTGTCCTTAAAAAACGGCTCCATGGAGTTCATCCTTCCGGATGAAGGCGTGGATGTCCGGGAGCTGGTGAAATCCCCGGAGATTCTTAAGGAAGTACTGGAAGGAACCGATGGGAATGGCATGGGCGAGGTGGTCTGGAAGATTCCTAAATTTACCTATGGCAGCAGCAGGAAGCTTACGGAGAATCTGAAGGAGCTTGGTGTCCGGAAGGCTTTTGGAGCTGAGGCGGATTTTCCCGGGATCTCGGACTATAAGCCCCTGGGCATCTCCGGCGTCAGCCAGGACGCCCACATCGCTATTGACGAGAATGGTGTGGAAGCAGCCGCCTTTACGGAGATCGCCTATGCGGGAGCGGCGCCGCCTGACGGAAGAGCAGATATGATTCTGAACCGCCCGTTTCTTTATGTGATCCGGAGCAGAGGACAGATTCTCTTTATGGGAATCTGCGGAAACCCGCAGCTTGAGGAAGAGCCGGAGGGGAAACCAGAGGAATCCCCCGGGGAAGAGCCGGAAGGGAATTCGGCGGAAGTGCCTGGGGAAGAGCCGGAAGGAAATCTTGTGGAAGCGTCCCGGAATGTGCCTGGGAATCATCCTTCGGAAGCACTTGTACCCCCGGAAAAATCCCGGGAGACCGGAAGATCATCCGTGACCCCGGAGGATCTTCTTGCAGCCTGGAATCCCAGCATTGGCGATGCCTCGGCTGACGGAAGGCTTCTTGAACTGGTCTGGGATTATTATGGTCTGGCGGCAGGCAGAACCATGGAGCTTCAGACCGCGGATATACCATACGGCATGACCCTTCATCTGGAGCAGGAGCCGGACAACATTACCATGCAGAAGGCCGCCGGACTGCTGATGGGCCTTATTGACAACTGTTACAGCGTGTCCTGGGACTATCCTTCAGATGAAATGGGGAACCGGGCGTATTTCTATATGCCGGTTTCCGCCTTCAGACAGTATGGAAATATTCCCTATATTAAGGAATATGTCGGGGAAGATGAACAGCTGGATAAGATGAACGATCTTCTTGAGATTCTGGAGCATGTGGATCAGCCGTTGTCCGAAAAAACCAGGGCCAGGACCCTGGATGAGGCCGTGGCGGCGGCTGTTCTGGAGTATAACCGTTACGGCTATGCTACCCTGGACTGTGAAGCCTTTGGAGAGGGACATAAGCTGCTGGGCCAGGAGGAGACAGACACTACAGCTACAGTGTATGCCCTGGCCATGTATGGTGCCTACCAGTTCCAGGATGGAAATCTGGTTAAGGGCGGCGGCACCGGGGTGATTCCGGTGGTGATCCGGATGGTCAGGGAACCGGACGGCGCATACGTGGCAGTCCGTTACCAGAAACCTGAGGATGGCGGCGGGTATATAGAGTCCATCCAGAAAATGTTTCCCAGAAAACTGTGGGATGTGTGTATTTCCCCGCCCGCCAGGGACCGGGAGGACATAAAGCAGCAGGAGCAGGCCTATGGGGAGTCCTGTCTGAGGCAGCTTGGACGCAAAGCGGTGGTGGGAGATTACGGAGATTTCCCCCACACGCTTCTGACAGACGTGGGAGTGCCGGTGGAGGTATCCAATGCACTGGGAGACATCCGTGAATTTGCCCCAGAGGATCCGGCGCGTTTTGCGCCTTACTGGCTGGGCAATGTAGAACGGCTGGAGGATGGGGTGCGTTACCTCTATGAACAGTCCTATGATGGGGAAAAGAAGGAGATCCTGTTCTCCAAAATCAGGTATGAGACCGGGGAGACAGTGGAACAGTCTGTTTATGACGGTCTGACCGGAAAGAAGAAGCGGCCGCCGGACGGCCTGCGGGAAGGAGCGTGAACACCCTATGGGGATTTATCAGGTCATGGGAACGTCAGGGAAGCACACATGTAAAATTGAAGGGTTCAGGAAAACCAGAGACATTTGACAAGAGGGAGGAAAGGGTCATGAGACGAAACAGGAAACAATTACTGGCCTGCCTGCTGGCAGCCGCTCTGGCATCGGCGGCAGTGACCGGGTGCCAGTCGCCGGGGGCATCAGCGAATGAGACCCAGGGAAATGAAAAAGCCGGGACAGACAATACCGGAGCCCTGGCAGAAGACCAGAACGGGGCGGATGACAAATCAGCGGCAGACAAGAACAAGGCGGATGGCACATCAGCAGCAGGAGGCCAATCTGCAGAAGGGAATCAGAAAGCTATGGATTACGAGGCGTGTGTGACGGGAAAGACCCTGGAGGCCGGGGAGCCTGAGAAGGTGGACATTTCTCCGGAGGATTATGAGAGCTGGAACAAACTCCTGGATGAGAATGAGGTGTCGGAGGCATTCCGCAAAGGGCTGGACCAGTTCGCCTACAAGAGCGGAAGCGCTGTCCTGAGGGAGGCTGAGGGCAATGGGAACTATAGTCCTTTAAGTCTCTACTATGCCCTGGCCCTGGCAGGCTGCGGGGCCGAAAAAGAGACGGCAGCCCAGATCCTTGAGAATCTGGGCATAGAGGATCAGAAGGAGCTGGCAGACCAGTGCCGGAAACTGTACCAGTGGTACGTATACCAGAACCAGAGAAATCAGGAACAGATGGCCCATTATGGGATGGAGGATTACAAGAGTACCATCCGTCTGGGCAATTCCCTGTGGATCTCTGACCAGCTGCCTGTTCGGGAAGACTACCAGAAGCTGGCGGCGGAGAAATTTTTCGCGTCTTCTTATGGAGTGGATTTTGCCGATCCGGATACCGGGAAGCAGATGGGCGCCTGGATTGCGGAAAAGACCAACGGTGTTTTAGAACCCCAGCTGACGCCGGATCCGGGAACGCTTCTGGCGATTCTGAATACACTGTATTTTTATGGGGGCTGGGCGGAGCCGTTTTCCGAAGAAAATACCCAGGAGGATGTGTTCACCCTGGAGGACGGACAGCAGGTGACAGTGCCCTATTTAAACCGGACAGAGATGATGGGGGCCTTTCATAAGGGGGACGGCTATACGCTGTCCTGGCTGGGGACCAACAATAACTGCCGGATGGTCTTCCTCCTGCCGGATGAGGGAAAGACTGTGGGAGAATTTCTGGAAAGCCCACAGAAGCTGGAAGCGGCCATGGATGTGGCAGAGGATGGCTGGACCCAGGGAAAGGTGGTCTGGAAGGTGCCCAAATTCGGCTTCGGCAGCAGCTACCGGCTGGAAGACACCTTGAAGTCCATGGGAATGGACCAGATGTTCGGAGGAAATGCGGAGTTCGGAGGTATTTCCCCGGATCCGCTGATGGTGTCCAGTGTGATCCAGGAAACCCATATCGGTCTGGATGAGAATGGGGTGGAGGGCGCCGCTTACACCATGATGGCCCTGGCCCGGGGTGGGATCCTGGACAATGGGGAAATGGCCGAGATGCTTCTGGACCGCCCGTTCCTCTTCGGAATCCGGGATGACGCCCACAGTGTCTGGCTGTTTCTGGGGGTGTGCAGAAATCCGTCCGGGGAGGACGGGGAGTCCGTGTCTGGTCAGGGGAAGGACACCCTGAGGGATGAGAAATTCCAACTTGTGAAAAGGTCGATGACAGCAGGATGGCCTGGTATGCCTGGTGCGTCCGGTTCTGCCGGACTGGAGCCGGGACTCTGCGGACTTCCCATGGCTCCAGGAAGCAATGCTCCAGGTGCGGATCCGGCTTCGGACGGGGAGGACCTGCTTCTGACCGGGGCCCCACAGCTCTGGCTGTCAGACGGATTATCCAGCACTATGAATTCATTTCCCGTACAGCCTGGAAGTTATTCCTGGAACTGGAAGGAAAGGGAACAGATGATGGCAGTGGTGGCCTGCGGCAGTCATCCCCTGGAGATAGATCTGGAAAAGGCAGAGGTCTTAAAAATCCCCAATTACAATGGGCAGAAGGAGGTGGCCTATAACGTTCAGGCCCCGGTCAGGCCCCGGATCCTGACTGTCCGGGAGTGGGATATCTCTCAGGCAGGGAAGGCCCAGACGGCAGAGCCGGAAGAGACCGTCTACAAGGATGAGATCCTGATCCTTTTAAAGCACAACAAGATCTACGAGATCGAAGCCGAGTGGCCCGAAGAGGATCTGGAAAAGAATGGGTTCTTTGGGGAGGGAAGCTATGTAGTGGTGACAGAATAATGCCGACAGACCATTTTAACCATTTCCAGGGAGGTCACATGGATGGAACTACATAATCAATGGGAAAGAAAGTTACTCCGGGACGCTCCATTTCCCCGGGCAGGATCCCGGAGGGCAGCTGCGGCAGGATCCCGGAGGGCCTCTGTGGCAGGATCCCGGAGAGCATCTGCGGCAGGATCCTGGCGGAAGCGGTCTGCCCTGGCGGCAGAAGCGGCGGTTCTGGCGGTGATACTGGCGGTGTGTCTGGCCGGGTGCGGCAGGAAGGAGGATGAGCCGCCGGACACGGTACAGATCATGCTGGAGAATCCGGAGAGCACGGCAGATGAAAATGCCAGCCAGGGTACCGGAAATGAGGGGCAGAAAGGCATGAATCCCGATGCAGGAAGCCAGGAAGAAGCGGAAGGCAGGCCTGGGGATCCGGCCGGTGGTTTCGGGAACCAGTCTGGGGATGGAACCGGTGGTTTTGCCAGCCAGTCCGGTGGGGACTCTGCTGCTGTCAGGAATAGGGTTTTGTCCCAGATCGGCCTGGAGCCGGATCGGAAGCGTGAGCTTACAGAGGTTCAGAAGCTGCTGGATGACAGCGGCATCCATTACACCGGATTCCTCAATCAGACCGGGGAGCGGCTGGATCTGGAGCTGGGAGAGGATATCCGGATGGTCTTTCTCCAGGTGTCCACCGATATAGGAGAACATAAGCATTTTGAGCTGGTGCTGTCCTGGGACGGCACCTTTGACAAAAATGTGTTCCAGGAAGGCTATCTTCACCAGTATGACGTGACCATGGATGAACCTTTCTTTTCTGGTACCGATGAACGGGTGATGGATGAATATGAGATCAGTAACCAGGGCAATGGTGATCTGACCAGTCTGCAGATTGCCCGGAATGAGCTGTATGCCCGCCACGGACGAATCTTCCAGGATCCCTTTGTCCAGGCCGTATTTGAGACGAAAAGCTGGTACCAGCCCCGGTATACGGCTGCCGAGTATGACCAGAAAGCGGAAACATTTTCAGAGATTGAACAGCAGAATCTGAAGACCATTTTGGGCATGGAAAAAATGTTCCAGAATATTCCGGCAGGAGAGAATTACAGCCCGGGACGGCCTTTGCTGTCCGGCTCCTGGCTGGATTTGGACGGAGACGGTCAGGAGGAGAGGATCCGCTATGAAGTTCAGACAGAGTCAGGCAGCGGCTGCGGAAGCTACCGTCTGGAGGTAGACGGGCAGGAGGAGTCAGGAGCATATATCAACCTGCATCCCTGTGTGGACGTGGCAGAGACCGGGAAGGGCGGAAGTCTTCTTGTGGTCAGAGGCGACGGTCCCAGTGAGGATCCGTGGAATGAGTGTTTTCTGTATGGGGATCATAAGCTGGTACGGATCGGCGGTATGGAAGGGGCGTTCCAGGGGATTGATGATGCGGGGGCACTGCATGTGAGGGCCCAGAATGATTTCTTCCAGACCTGCGTTCTGCCGCTTTCCTATAAGCTGGATCCGGAGAAGAAGGAGCTGGTGCTCCAGGATCAGGATTTCTACGAATATGGCAATGAAGCTGTGGTGAGGGAGGAAATCCTTCTCTATTCAGATAAGCAGTTTACACAGCAGCTGGCCAGGGTGCCTGCCGGGGAGCGGGTAGTGATTGAAGGCAGCGACTTGAAGACCGGGGTCCGGATCCGCAGAATCTCCACCGGAGAGACAGGATGGCTGAAATGCCGGGAGCATTACATCTGCACCATGCCGGACGGGCAGGAGATGGAGTCCGTGGATGTGTTTGATGGACTGCCGTTTTTTGGATGAAAGGGCTTGCGGGAGCTGCCGGTAATTTAGGGGGGATCTGAACCGTTTGACGGTTACGGCAGTCTGGGAGAAAGAGAGGGGATATGGTAGAACAGGAATATTTCAGGAAGGCATTGTCGGATTTTACCTTTGATGTGGCCAGCGGCGGCGCGATCCGCCATCTGGCAGACCGGGGATATACCGTGTCACAGATCAAGGATATGCTGGATTTTCCCACGCCCCTGGAGCGGGTGGGGCAGGCTGTCTGGCAGCACATGGTGGACACCGGACGACTGATGTTCGCAGAGCCGGAAGCAGGAAACCAGCGGGAGCAGTACACCTATGTGCTGGAGTATGATGCCTATGGAAAGAGCAGCTACCGGCGGGTCACTGTCCAGGAGCGGGACGCAAGGCCGGTGCGCTGGAAGGAGAGGCAGTTTTCCGGGGGAGAGGACAGGGAGCTGTCTCAAAACAGAGATAAGGCGGTTTCCGCAGGAGCTGGCAGGGAGCTGTCTGGGAATGGTGGAAAGCCGCTTTCTGTCTTTCTGGCAGAGAAATGCGCGGAGAATGGGGAGGAGTATTCCTATGTCTCCTGCGATTTCGGTCTCCGCAGCAGGCGGGAGCCTGAGAAGTACCAGCAGGTCATGAAGCTTCTTGAGGAATCACAGCGGGACTATATTCTGGGACTTCCCTGGGAGCGGAGGCTGGTCTACCACCGTCTGGATGACCGTATGCGGGGGATCATTGCCAGACTTTATGAAGCCGGAGAGTATCACGGAACCTGCTACTTTGTCAAAACAGAGGAGAAGATTCAGTTATAACAAAGAAAATCAGGAAAAAAGGCCGGAGGGACATAGCGCCGGAGAAAATGTAACAGTTCAGACACCCCCTGAACTGTTACGGGAAAATAACAAAGAAGCCTATCCTTCCAGAGAGAAGCTGGATGTTTTGTATAAGGTGAAGTATGTGGGGGCTGCCGGAAAATAGATGCCGGTATAGGATTTGTCAGGTGATCAGAAGAATATCACTGCGATAATTGTATACCAGTACCATTTTCCGACAGCCCCCTTTTGCGTGGCTCATTTTGTGAATGTGCTGTCTGGAGTCTTTTCCAATAGTGTGGTTTTAATTGTCATTCTTTGCACGAAGTCGTTCAATATACGCTTTGAGTTCCTCCATAGACTCAATTTTGGACAAGGCATCAATGATCACTTGCCTCTCTAGTCTTTCAGCCAGTTCTTTTATTATTTCGCCTTGTGACGGCATAGATCCTACCTCCTTTTGAACAAGTCTGCGATGTACTTATACTATAACATAATTAAAGACTGATTACTATAAGACAAAGATTATTTTTATAAATTCCGCATCCGAAACCCGCAATCCGGAGAAAACTTTTCCAGAGCGTACCCTTCGGAACAACCACCCCATGAACAGTATCGCGTTCTGCCACCACCTCTGAACAGCCTCTCCGGTTATCCATTGAAATTCTTGCTCCCAGATAGTATACTAAGACAAAGGAGCTGCACCAGCTCCAAATTCAAATCGAAAGAACCAGGGGGAATACTCCAATGTTGAAGGTACTGATCGCGGATGATGAGCACAAGATCTGCCAGCTGATCGAGAAGCTGGTGGACTGGGAGACTCTGGATATGAAGGTGGTGGCTGTAGCGGAGAATGGCATCGAAGCCCTGGAAATGATCCGGAAATACAGCCCGGATATTGCAATCACGGATATCCGGATGCCGGGGTATGACGGCCTGGAGCTGATCCAGCTGGCCAAGGAGCACAATTCCAGGATGGAATTCATTATCATCAGTGGCTACCGGCATTTTGAGTATGCCCAGACGGCGATCCGCTACGGAGTCAGCGACTATATCCTCAAGCCCATCAAGAAGGAGGAGCTGCAGGAGACCCTGAAACGCCTTGGAGAAAAGCTGCGGGCCAGAAGGGCACAGCTTACCTACGAGGAGCGGGTTCAGATGACATTAAAAAGTGACAGCGAGGTTCTGCGGCGCGCCTTTCTCTCAGATATCCTGTCCCGCAGGAATAAGGCGCGGCTTTTAGAGCCTTTGGAGAAGCTGAACCGGGAATTTCATTATGGGTTCCGGCCTGGGGACTTTTGTATCGCCATCCTGAAGATAGACGGGCATGTATCCAGTGACGGCCGTGAGTGGCAGTTCATGGAGGAAAAGGTCAGGAGCGCGGCGGCGCGTCTCCTGGAGGACTGTGTCTGGGAGCAGGAGCTGGCGGTAGCCGGGAGCGGCTTTTATTTCCTGCTGAATTTTCAGCAGGGCCAGAAAACCAGGGTGCGGAAACAGTTGAAAGGGCTTATGGATGAGATCCGCGTCCAGGGCGGTATCCTTCAGGATATCATGGTGACCATGTCCGTGGGCAGCGTTTTTTGCAGTCCGGCAGGACTGGACGCCTCCCTGAAAAATGCCAGGATGCTGATGGAGGAGCGGCTGGTGGCCGGGACGGGGAAGCTGCTGGAGGGTGAATTTTCCAGAGGGGCATCCTTTGCGGACAGTGAACTCTTCGCGGATTTCAATACCAGGATGCTTCAGGCCCTGGAGACCCTGGATGAATTCCAGGTGCGGGAGGTCATGACACAGCTTAAAGGCCAGATGCTGTCCATGACTGGGATTACCGGTCATGACATGCTCCAGATGACCAGGGAGGTCTGTAATCTGTATCTGTTCTTTATGAAGAACAACAGGATCCCCGTGGAGGAAGATTTTCTGGAACATTATAATGCAGGCACGGACAGCTGCGCCAGCGGCGGGGAGCTGTTTGACTATATGATCCGGCAGATTACCGGTTCCTACGCCAGGGCGGCACAGCTGAAACGCCAGGATGAGAACCGGCCCATCCGGGTCGCCAAAAGGTATGTGGAGGAGCACTATGGGGAGCTGCTGACCCTGGAGCAGGTAAGCATGGAGGCAGAGTTGTCGCCGGCTTATCTAAGTACCTTGTTTAAGAAAAATACGGGCATGACCTTTCTGGAATACCTGTCCAAAGTCCGGATGGAGGAGGCAAAGAAGCTTCTGAAAGGAACCAACCGCACGGTAGCGGATATCTGCGCCCAGGTGGGCTACAGCGATGTACGCTATTTTACCAAATCATTTACCAAATACTCAGGCCTTAAGCCCAACGAGTATAGAAAGCTGTATTCATGAGAGAGAAAAAGAAATATCTGTCTGGAAGGATCCGGCTCTGCGCTTTGGTGGGGCTGGCGCTGTTTCTGGCTGCCCTGGGCTATCTCTGGTATACAGTGCTGGATCGTGGCCGGGGGCTGCTGGCTGGCAGTATGCTCACTCTGGCCCTGGCCGGTTATCTGTATCTGGTCTTCCGTCTGGTGATGCAGCCTTACCAGGAGACCCGGAAGATATATGAACAGTTTGCCAGAGGCTACGTGCTTAATGACCTGTTTGAGGCCCGCTATCCCCTGACCCCGGAAAGTGACCAGGCAGTGCGCAGGCTCAATGATATGATCGACCGCAACAATCTGATCAGCGTTTCCAAGAAGCAGGCCGAATACCTGGCTCTCCAGAACCAGATTAACCCCCATTTCCTCTACAATACCCTGGAAGGCATCCGCAGCGAGGCCCTGATCGCCGGACTGGACAGTATTGCAGAGATGACTGAGGCTCTGGCCACCTTCTTCCGCTATACCATCTCCAGGGTAGAGCACCTGGTAACTCTGGAGGATGAGCTGGCCAACATTGAAAATTACTACTACATCCAGCAGTTCCGGTTTGGGGACAAGCTGGCTTTAAGCATTGAGTACGACCACGACGATGAGGATGAGGACTTTAACGAGCTGGACGTCCTCCAGTACTGTCTTCCCAAGCTGACCCTGCAGCCCATTGTGGAGAATTCCATCTACCACGGTATTGAACGCAAGATCGGCAAAGGCCATCTGGTGATCCGCATCGGGATCAGCGATGACCGGATGCGGATCCGCGTCTCCGACGATGGCCTGGGCATGTCCCCGGACCAGCTCCGGTCTTTGAATGAACGGCTCCGGCGTCTGAATATGGAGGACGTGGAAGAAACCGGCAGCAAAAACTGGATACCGGAAACCGGCCATATGTCAGACAGTCCGGCGCCAGTAACCGGCCATACTCCGGACAGTCCGACCCGGGCAACCGGCCATATGCCAGACAGTCCGGCGCCAGTAACCGGCCATACTCCGGACAGTCCGGCCCAGACAACCGGAGAATCCCAACAGCCGCGTTCTACATCTTCCTCTCAAAAGGGCGGGATCGCCATTGTCAATGTCAACAACCGGATCAAGCTCCTTTTCGGAGAGGAATACGGCATCAGCGTCTACAGCCACCAGGGCGCGGGAACCGACGTACTGATCACCCTGCCGTTAAAACGGGTGTGAAGCGTTAATAATCCTTCCTCCAGAATAACCACAGACAGGAGATCAGCCCACCATGAAACACGAACTGCTTCGTATGGATCACATCACCCTGAGCCAGGGCGGGGAAATCTTCCTGGACAATTTAAGCTTTCAGATGTTCGCCGGTGAGATCATGGGTCTGGTAGCCCAGAACAATAAAGGCTGCGACCAGCTGGTCAGTCTGATCTGCAACAACCAGCCCATTGACTTTGGAACCGTCTGGTACGACGGGCAGATCGTCAACAGCTACTTCTGCAGCGGACGCAATGCCAACCGGGTGTATGTGATCGAGCAGAAAAGCCACCTGGTGGAGGGCTTAAGTATCGCGGACAATCTGTTTGTGCTGAGAAAGGGATTCCGGAAATACTATATCAATGAATCGGTTCTTTCCAGGCAGGCAGCATCCTTTCTCCAGGAAAACGGCATCCGGATCGACATGGCAAAGCGGGTCGCCAGTCTGACTCCTCTGGAGCGGAGTCTGGTGGAGCTGGGCAAGGCCCTTCTCTCCGGGTGCCGCCTGGTCATTGTGGACAATCCCGGCAACTTCCTGAGCCAGCATGATCTGACGGAGTTTCAGCAGATGCTGAAACGGATCCGCGACGAAGGCATTTCCATCCTGTATATCGGCAACCACCATCAGGAGGTGTTCCGGATTGCGGACCGTACATCCCTGTTTTCCGGGGGACGGATTGTGAAAATCTTTGAGAAGGGCGAGATGACGGATCAGAACATTGAACCTTATATCACGGACTGGAATATCCGGGAGCCGGAGCTGGAACCAGACCCGGAGAGCGAGGACGGAATCCTGCACTTTCACAGAGTCTGCGCAGGCAGCCTCAGGAAGCTGCGGTTCGTGCTTCATAAGGGAGAATGCCTGACCCTTCTGGATATGGACAAACGGATCGCCGAGGATATTCTCCGGCTTCTGACCGGGCAGACAGAGTGCCGGGAGGGCTGGATTACCCTGGAGCATGAGCCCTACACGGCCCAGCGTGCATCCGGCTATCTGGATGAAGGGATCGCCATCATCCCCCAGGACTGTGCGGAGAGTCTTCTGTTCCGCAATAAGACCTACATGGAGAATCTGACCTTCCTCCTGGACAGGAAGCTGGGCAAAAGCCTGATTCCGGGGAAAATCTACCGCAGCATCCGGAGAGAGTTTGGCCCTCTGGCAGGTCCGGCCATAAATGCTGCCAACATCACCAGTCTGCCCCTGCAGGAGCAGATTGCGCTGGTGTACTACCGGATGCTGCTGTTCTCCCCCCGTGTCCTGGTCTGCATCCAGCCTCTGGCTAAGGGGGATATGTATACCCGGATGAAGATCCTGAAGCTGCTTCGGGGCTTCCTGGACAGAGGAACCGCTGTGCTGATCATTACGGCGAATATCTCCGACACCCTGGATATTTCCGACCGGCTGCTGGTGGTGGAGGACGGAACCTGCACGGCGGTATATGAGAAGCAGGAGTTTGACAGGATCGCGGCTACTGTTCACACCCCAGCCGGAACAAGCGGTACCGCCAGGAATAAGGGCTTGTTGTACTGAACGCATGTAATGATTGAATTTGGGATAAAAAAATGATATGATAAAGATACAAACTTTAGACCAGCAGGACGAGGCAGATAAAGAACGGATTACGGACAGAAATGTTTTGTATTTTATTATAATGCAGGAAGAGGAACTGTATGACTACATGACCAGAAGGAGGGGACAGATGAACGGTGCTGAGATTATGAAAAATGCCATGGATGAATTTAAGGATATCCAGGAATATATGGAAATCGCAAGGGAAGAAAACGCAGTAAAAACTTATGCAAAATTAAAAAAGAAGTATCTTTATTTAAAGGCCCTGTTAAACAGTCTGGGTGTCAATCTGGCTGATATTGATGATATAAAAGAGTAAGGAACTATCCATAAATAACTTGTGATATATGAAATACGATCAGAAACAATAAAATTGTTTCCCACAGTCAGATAAATGGTGCAAAAGCGAAAGAATGCCCCCCAAAACCGAAAGAATGACCCCTTTCCGGGGTCTTTTTTTGTTGGTAAACTATTTACAAGTTTAGAAATTCTGGTTCTGGCTTGTCCGTGTCAGTGAGACGCCGGAAAGCGGTTTTTTACATCCTCAGGGAGAACGGAATGAACGAATACATTGGAATTGACATTGGCGGTACAAAGTGCGCAGTGGTTCGGGGAAGTGACAAAGGGAAGATCCTTGGGAAGCGGAAATTCTCCACCAGGGACCGGGACAGTACCCTGGAGGAATTATTTGACAGTGTGAAAGGGCTCTGGACAGAGGAGACAAGGGCCATAGGCGTCAGCTGCGGTGGGCCTTTGGACAGCCGCCGGGGCGTGATCCTGGGGCCGCCGAACCTGCCGGGATGGGAGGAAGTCCATATTGTCCGTATGCTGCAGGAACGGTTTGGGGTGCCGGCGTATCTGGCTAATGACGCAGATGCCTGCGCGGTAGCCGAGTGGAGGTTCGGGGCGGGAAAGGGCTGTAGGAACATGATCTTTCTGACCTTTGGAACCGGGCTGGGCGCCGGACTGATCCTTAACGGGAAGCTGTATCCGGGCGCCTGCGGCATGGCCGGGGAGGTGGGGCATATCCGGCTCTATCCCGGAGGTCATACAGGCTACGGCAAGGCAGGCTCCTTTGAGGGCTATGTCAGCGGCGGCGGGATCGCCCAGTACGGTCTCGGGGACGCGGCCAGTCTGGCAGACCGGGCCTTTCAGGGGGATCCCCAGGCACGAAGGCTCTGGGAGCAGACTGGCCAGGATCTGGGAAGGCTGCTGGCATTGCTGACTGACCTTCTGAATCCGGAAATGATTGTAATCGGGAGCATTTACGCGCGTGCGGGTATCTATATGGAAGCTGCTATGAACCGGATTCTGCAAGAGGAGGCACTGGAAGCCAGCCGGAAAGCATGCAGGATTGTGCCGGCAGCTCTGGGGGAGTCTCTGGGAGATATGGCAGCCCTGGGGATTGCCATGGCAGGGCGTGAAACGGACGGAACGTGAGCCGGTGCCCGGGATCCACAAAACAGTTGATATCTATGAGCTGCTATAACCGGTGAGGCCATATCTCCGGTCTGGGCCGGACAGCAGATGTATCGGAAAGAAAGCGGGGGAAAAGCAAATGGGAGAAGTAATTGTATCTATGAAGAACATCGTCAAAACCTTCCCAGGTGTCAAGGCCCTTGACAACGTGAATTTCCAGCTTTGCTCCGGGGAAGTCATGGCGCTTCTCGGGGAGAACGGGGCCGGAAAATCTACGCTGATGAAGATTTTAAGCGGCGTATACACCAGGGATGGCGGCACGATGACCATCTTTGGCAAGGAGTATGACGCATTGACGCCGAAGAAGGCCCAGGAGGTGGGGGTGGCCATTATCCACCAGGAGCTGAATATGTGCCGGCATCTGTCGGTGGCGGAGAATATGTTCCTGGGGCGGGAGAAGGTTCGGGGAATCACCCTGAGAAACAGCGAGATGGAAGCGGAGGCATCCAGGATCCTGGGAGATCTCAAGATCGATATTGATCCCCGCCAGACAGTAGGTGACCTGCCGGTGTCCAAGCAGCAGATGGTGGAGATCGCCAAGGCCCTTTCCGTCCATGCCAAGGTTCTGATCATGGATGAGCCTACTTCCTCCCTGACAGCCAAGGAGATTGACGAGCTGTTCCGTATCATCCGGAAGCTGAAGGCAGACGGCTGCGGAATCGTATACATATCCCACAGACTGGAGGAGCTGGCAGCGATTGTGGACCGGGTCACCATCATGCGGGACGGACAATATATTACGGACGGCAATTTCGCGGACATGACCATGGACCAGATCATCGCCAACATGGTAGGCCGTGAGATCAAGGAACAGTTCCCGCGGGTATCCTGCCCCAAGGGGAAGAAAATATTTGAGGTAAAAAATCTCAATGCAGGGAAGCTGGTGCGGGATATCAATTTCTCTCTTTATGAGGGGGAGATTGTGGGCTTTGCAGGTCTCATGGGCGCGGGGCGGACTGAGACCACCCGGGCTATTTTCGGGGCGGATCCCAAGACCAGCGGCCAGATCCTTCTGGACGGGGAGGAAGTGAAAATCAACTGTCCTATGGATGCCATTAAGGCCGGGATCGTGCTGGCGCCGGAGGACAGGAAAAAAGACGGACTCTGTACCAAGCTGAGTATCCGCCAGAATCTGGCCCTGCCCAATCTGGATCTGATCTGCAACGGGCTTGGTGTCATCAACAGCGGGAAGGAAGATACCTTGTGTGAGGAAGCGGTGAAGAACCTGCTGATCAAGACCCCAAGTGTGGAGATCAACGCGGCCAATCTTTCCGGTGGCAACCAGCAGAAGGTGGTTGTAGGCAAATGGCTGGCCCGGAATTCCAGGGTGGTGATCTTTGACGAGCCCACCAGAGGCATCGACGTAGGCGCCAAGGTAGAGATCTATAATCTGATGAATAAGCTGAAGAAGGAAGGCATTGCAGTCATGTTCGTGTCCTCTGAAATGCCGGAGGTCTTGGGAATTGCGGACCGGGTCATCGTCATGTGTGACGGAAGGATCACAGGGGAGGTCATGGCCCAGGAGACCACACAGAATGAGGTCTTAAAGTATGCCACGGAATTTGAGAAAAAGCAGGCAGGCTTCGAAATTTAGGAGGACAGGATTATGAACGAGAAGAAACAGAGTACCATGAAGCGGCTGCTGGGCACCCGGGGAATGGGAGCCGTGCTGACAGCATTCGCGGGACTGATTATTATCTATATAGCCTTCGGTCTCATTGACCGGAACGTATTTTCCGGACAGAATGTGATGAACCTTCTGCGCTCCATGTCCAAGTATCTGCTGATCGGCGTGGGGCAGAGCTACCTGCTGATCACCGGCAATATTGACCTTTCCATCGGTTCCATGGTGGGTATGAGCGCCATGATCTCAGCCACCCTGATGACCATGGGCATCCATCCTGTGGCGGCCATGATGGTAGCTATGGCGTGCTGCCTGATCTGCGGCGTGGTCAACGGTATCCTGGTGGGAAAGTTCAAGCTTCCGCCCTTTATCGCAACCCTGGGCACCATGTTTGTGACCCGCGGCGCTGCCTACATGGTCAACAACAACCGCAATACGGACGCCATCGCCACGGGAATCGGCAAGGAAGCAGGGGACAGCTTCCAGAATTTCTTCTACTATGGCAAGACCCTTGGGATCTTTAATACCTTCTGGATCGCACTGATCTTGTTCCTGGTATTTTTCTTCCTGCTGTCCAAGACAAGGACCGGGCGGCATATCTACGCCATCGGCTCCAATGTGGACGCCGCCAAGCTGTCCGGTGTCAATGTGGTCTATACCACCATCAAGGCGTATCTGGTCAGCGCGGTCTGCTCCTGCGTGGTAGGCTTCATCCTCTGCGCCCAGGCAGGTATGGGCAACATGGAAGCTGGAAATATGTATGAGATGTACGGCGTGGCCGCAGGTGTCATCGGCGGCATCTCTCCCCTGGGCGGCACAGGTCTTCTCCTGGGAACCTTTGCAGGCGCGGCTGTGTGGCAGACCCTGGAGAACGGACTGAACATGATCGGCGCCCAGGTAGGCATCCAGAGACTGGTAATCGGCATCATCGTGGTGTTCTCGGTGCTTCTGGATGTAGTGGTACGGTCAGGAAGCTTTGGAAAGAAGGCAGCCCAGTAGCCGCTGCACGGATATGCTTCGCGGGGCTGTCAGAAATTGTGAAATATGGATATTTAGCTGCCGTGATTGTGTTCTGAGATCCGGACTATGTCTGGAAGGCGGCTATATATAGAAGCACCTGGTACATCATTGAAGAGTGTACAAAAAAGAAGGAGGATCATTTTATGAAGAGAAGATTATTGGCATTGATGAGCTGCGTTGTTATGGCAGCGGTATCTGTTGCAGGATGTTCCGGCAGCAAGCCGGCAGAGAGTCCGGCAGCTGCTCCGGCAGAGACCACGGCTGCTGCGGCAGAGACCACCACGGCAGCGGAGGCAGCTCCGGCGTCCGGTGACACCAAGATCGCCCTGATCACCATGGATTCCATTGACCAGCACTGGGTTACCTTAAATGAGGGCGCCCAGAAGGCAGCAGGGGAGCTGGGGGTAACAGTGACATTTATGTCCCCCAACACCAAGGACGACGCACAGCAGATTGAGTGTGTGAACAATGCGGTGGCAGGCGGCTACAAGGCCATCATCGTGGCAGCCAACGGCCCTGACGCCATTTCCTCCGCACTGAAGGAAGCTGCTTCCTCAGGCGTGAAGATCGTATATGTAGACTCTCCGGCCAATGTGGACGCAGAGGCAACTTTCTCCACCGACAACGAAGCCGCAGGCAAGACAGCCGGTGAAGAGATGATCAAAGCTTTAGAGGCAGCAGGAGTGACCTCCGGCAAGATCGGTATTGTCAATGTAAACGCGGCGACAGATTCCACCGTAAAGCGTGAGGCAGGCTTTAGGGCAGCATTCGAGGGCAAGGGCTATGAGCTGATGGAGACCCAGTACGGCGAGGGCGACGCAGCCAAATCCCAGACCATCGCAGAGAACTATATCACCCAGGGTGTGGTAGGCATCTTTGGATGTAACGAAGGCTCCACCACCGGAACCGGCAACGCTATCAAGGCTTCCGGCAATTCCGCCATCATCGGTGTAGGCTTTGACAAGTCTGATGCAATCATGAACCTGATCAATGACGGATACCTGCTGTGCACCATGGCCCAGAACCCGGATGTCATGGGTGAGGAAGGCGTCAGGGCAGCAGTAGCAGCCCTGAATGGCGAGTCCCTGGGCGGCAAGGTAACCGATACCGGCGTATCCGTGATCTCGGCAGGCGGCAGCGCGGCAGCTTCCGCCCCGGCAGGAGAAGCAGTGAAGGCAACCAAGGAGTGGAAGATCGCCCTGATTACCATGGACTCCATCGACCAGCACTGGGTAACCTTAAATGAGGGAGCACAGAAGATGGCGGCGGAGCTGGGAGTGACAGTGACATTTATGTCCCCCAACACCAAGGACGACGCACAGCAGATCGAGTGTGTGAACAATGCAGTAGCAGGCAACTATGAAGCCATCATCGTGGCGGCCAACGGCCCCGACGCTATCTCCTCCGCTTTGAAGGAAGCAGCTTCCTCAGGGGTGAAGATCGTGTACGTAGACTCTCCGGCCAATGTGGACGCAGAGGCAACCTTCTCCACCGACAACGAAGCCGCAGGCAAGACAGCCGGTGAAGAGATGATCAAAGCCCTGGAGGCAGCAGGCGTGACCTCTGGCAAGATCGGTATTGTCAATGTAAACGCGGCGACAGATTCCACCGTAAAACGTGAGGCAGGCTTCCGCTCCGCATTCGAGGGCAAGGGCTACGAGCTGATGGAGACCCAGTATGGGGAGGGGGACGCGGCCAAGTCCCAGACCATCGCAGAGAACTATATCACCCAGGGTGTGGTAGGAATCTTTGGATGTAACGAAGGCTCCACCACCGGAACCGGCAATGCCATCAAGGCTTCTGGCAATTCAGCAATCATCGGTGTAGGCTTTGACAAGTCCGATGCAATCATGAACCTGATCAGTGACGGCCATCTGCTGTGCACCATGGCCCAGAACCCGGATGTTATGGGCGAAGAAGGCGTCAAGGCAGCCGTAGCAGCCCTGGAAGGCGAGTCCCTGGGCGGCAAGGTACAGGATACGGGTGTGTCGGTGCTGAAGAAGTAAGTGACTATCAAAATAATCAGATTTTTCGTAACAGCTCAGGAACTTCCTGGGCTGTTACGATTTTCAGACAGTTCAGATTTCCCCTGAACTGCAACCAGAAAATCAATTTGCATACACAAGAGATTCATATTATAATGTTTTTAAACTATGAAGGCAAAGCAAAAGAAAGGCGGCTTATGAAGCCATGAGACAGTACTATCGGGACATGCCGGTAAAGTTTAAGCTGGTTGCCATTTTCTTGGCCGTGATTCTGGCTAACCTTCTGGCCAGCCTTTTCTATCAGAGAGAGGTGCGCAGGCTGGTGGCATTTTACAATGAGACCCAGGAGGACCATTACCGGGTCAACAAGATATCGCTTTCCCTGAAGGAGGCCAAGAACAGTCTGGATGAATATTATACCAACGGGACAGAGGCGGCGGTGCCGGAGTATGAGCGCAAGAAGCAGGAGGTTCAGACCCTGGTGGGGCAGCTTACCAACCGCCGGGACAATCCGGCGGAGTGGTACATGATCCACGCCATCACCAATTCCTCCCAGGTTTTTTTTGAGAAATGTGACAGCACGATAAAGCGGATTCAACACCGGGAGGACCGGATCTACATCGAGTATTACAAGGCGGAGAATATTCTGGGCTATCTGGGCGGATATATCAACCAGTATCTGAATGTAATCCTGGAGGAGGACAGCAAGGAATACTCGGTGCTGGAAAAGCATGCCGCCGATATGGAGACTATGACGCGGATTTTTCTGGTATGCAGCGTGGCTGTAAGTCTATTGGCGTCCCTGAATCTGTCGGAGGCCGTGACCAGGCCTCTGCGGGAGCTGGCGGAATATTCACGGAAGATCTCGGGGGGAGATTTCGATATTGGGGATGTGCCGGTTGGCAGCCGGGACGAAGTGGGGGAGCTGACGGCGGCATTTAACGGGATGAAGGAGAATATCCGGCATCTGATTGAGAACCTGAACCAGAAATCCCAGGTGGAGGCCAGACTGCACCAGGAGGAACTGAAAAATATCCGCATGGACGAGCTTCTGCGGGAGTCCCAGCTTCTGGCGCTCCAGTCCCAGATCAATCCCCATTTCCTTTTTAACACCCTGAATTCCATCTCCCGGTCCGCCCAGTACGGGACACCCCAGGTGACCACAGCCCTGATCCGTAACCTGGCAGATCTGTTCCGCTACAATCTGGATCATTTTAACCGGTTGTCCACGGTGGGGGATGAGGCGGATATTGTGGAGAAATATATTTATATCCAGACACATAGGTTTGGAGACCGGATCCGCTACCAGGCCAGGGTGCAGGAGGCGTGCCGCAAGGTACTGATTCCCAGCATGACTCTCCAGCCCCTGGTAGAGAATGCCATTATACACGGCATCGAGAACCTGGAATTCGGAGGAGAGATTATCGTGGATATCCGTGCCAGAAAGGATGCGGTGCGGATCAGGATCTGTGACAATGGCGTGGGCATCACCAGGGAACGTCTGGGGGAGATCCGGGAGGGCAGGAGCGGGAAACGGACCGGGCACACCACCGGAATCGGAGTGTCCAACATCACTACCCGTATCAGTCTGTATCCGGGAGGGAGCCTGCGGCTGTATTCCAGCCCGCGGTATGGGACGATTGTGGAAATCCTGTTTCCGGTAGAGGCTGCGGGACTGGCAGAGGCAGAGTGAGCGGATACCGGGCCGGATTAGTGTTCCGGGGGACGGAGTGAGCGGACGAGTACCCTTGGGACGGTGCAGGATGCTGGCAGGAAGAGTTTTACTGAGACTGGAGGCAAAGGATGAGTTACAAGATACTGGCTGCTGACGATGAGCAGATGGAACGTGTGGCCCTGGAGTCTGTGATCTCCGGGTATTTCGGTGACCAGGTGGAGATCCGTCTGGCAGCCAATGGGAAAGAGGCTGTGAATACGGCCAGGGAATTCCGTCCCGACATTTCCCTTCTGGATATCAAGATGCCTATTATGAACGGGATTGAGGCGGGAAAGGAGCTTTTGGATTTTTTGCCGGACTGCCAGATCATTATGCTGACCGGTTTCACTTATTTTTCCTATGCGAAGGAGAGCGTGAATATCGGCGCGGCGGATTTTCTGGTAAAGCCCGCGGCAGATGAGGAGATCATTGAAGCCGTGAAGAAAGCCATGGTTCAGGTGGACAAGAGGCTCTTAAGGCGCAGGGCAGAGGAAGCCAACCAGAAAAAGGCCATGCAGGCGGAGCAGTATATGGAGAGCGAGCTGGTGTCGGCCATTGCATTTTCCAACGCAGATGAGGCGCTGACCGGTGAGCTTCTGGAAGGGCTGGGCCTGAACTTCCGGTATGGGGCCGGTGTGATTGTGGATGCGCGGGCCTGGGGATCAGGGGAAGGCGGACGGGCCCTTAAGGTCTGCCAGACCTGGGCGCGTAGTCTGGAAGGGGAAGAGCGGATCTGTATCTGCGGGCATTACAGCCAGGTCTATCTGCTGGTTCTCTCAGAGAGGATCCGGGAAAGAGAGTGGTATAAGAACCTTCTGGGACAGCTGAACCAGGCTCTGGAGCAGGCCGGATTCCGTGCAAAGATCGCCGCGGGAATCCAGGTTCCCCAGCTGAAAAATATCTACCTGTCCTTCCGGGAAGCAAAGCGGAATCTGGGCAGCGATAAGCGGATCAACGTCCACCGGCGGGAGACAGACGGGGCCGGCGGCAGCGGAACCCAGAGCAGACAGGAACAGCGGATGACGGCCTGCCTGAAAGCGGGAGAATATGATGAGGCCATGCTGTATCTGGAGCAGCTGATGGAGCTGTTCTTTGATGAGACGGAGGAATCGGTGCTGAAGCTGTACGAGCTTCTGGTGGCAGTGAATAGGAGCCTGCAGCTGGAGGCGGAGGTTCCGCCAGTCTATACGGTACTGCGCCGGATGCTCTGTGAGCCGGAGCGGGAGCAGGTCATGGGACTTGTTTCCAGCTACATGGAGACCATGATTGACCGGCTGATCGCCCGGGAGGGAAATCTGGATTCTGCCTGGGCCGCCCGGGCAGAGGAATATATCCAGGCCAACTACATGAACAATATTACCCTGGAGGATATGGCTTCCCAGATCGGGTTCTCCATCTACTATTTCAGTAAGCTTTTCAAGCAGAAATTCCAGCTGAATTTTGTGGATTACCTTACCAAGGTGCGGATTGGGAAGGCAAGGGAGATGCTGGAGCAGGGAGAGACCAGCATCAAGGAGGTCAGCAGCCGGGTGGGCTACAGCGAGCCCAACTACTTTGCCAGGGTTTTCAAGAAAGAGACTGGTATGCCTCCCTCTGTCTATCAAAATAATGCTAAAGTGACAAAAAAGTGCTAAGGTTCTGTTAAATCCTTTTTATATATAATTTACAACAAAAATATATTTATAGACGGCAAATGTGTGCATTCTGTTTTTTGCATTTGTCGTCTATACTTGTGTTATCAGAAAACAGCACAATTGATGTACAAATTTACAAGGAGGATGTAGTATATGAAAAAATCAATGGCAGTGATCCTGGCCGCAGTTCTGGCGGCATCAACCCTGGCAGGCTGCGGCGGTTCCCAGTCATCCGCACCGGCCACCACCACGGCGCCGGCAGCTGCGGACGCCACCCAGGCAGCACCTGATACCCAGGCAGCCGCCCAGGAGACCACAAAGGCAGCATCCAAAGACACCATCGTGCTCCGGCTTGCGGAGACCCAGACCGAGACCTATCCGGCTACCATGGGGGCCATCGAGTTTGCCCGCCTGGTGGAGGAGCGGACAGACGGACGTATCAAGATTGAGGTATTCACCGGCGGCCAGCTGGGCGGCGATGAGCAGGCGATCTTAGAGCAGGTGCAGTTTGGCGCCATTGACTTCACCCGTGTGAACTTTGCGCCCATGACCGAATTTGCGCCGATCCTGAATCTTCTCCAGATGCCCTATCTGTTCACTGATGCAGACCATATGCATAAGGTAATCGACAGTGAGATCGGCAAAGAGCTTCTGGACAGTGTGGAGGCAGGCAATTTCATTGGTCTGGCACTGTATGATGCGGGAACCCGCAATTTCTACAATTCCGTGCGTCCCATCAAGACAGTGGAGGATATGAAGGGACTGAAGATCCGTACCACCCAGAGCCAGCTGATCGTGGACATGGTGGAAGCCCTGGGAGCGTCCGCTACTCCCATGGCCTTCGGTGAAGTATACAGCTCCCTGCAGACCGGCGTTATCGACGGCGCGGAGAACAACTGGGTAAGCTATGACCAGAACAGCCATTATGAAGTGGCAAAATATATCTCCCTGGACGGACATACCGCTCCGCCGGAAATCCTGGTATGCAGCAAGATGGTATTTGATAAGCTGTCTCCGGAAGACCAGCAGATTCTGCGGGAGTGCGCCAAGGAATCCGAGCTGTGGGAGCGCGGCAAATACGGCGAGATCGAGCAGGAAGCCATTGATAAGGTAGTGGCTGCCGGTTCCGAGGTTAATGAGCTGGAAGACCGGGAAGGCTTTGTCAAGGCTGTGGAGCCGCTGTATGAGAAATACGCAGGCGATTACATGGATACCATGCAGGCAATTATTGATATGCAGTAAACCAGAATAAGGGAATGCCGGCCCGGGAGAATGTCTGTGTATAGCAGATATTCTCCCGGGCCGGAACCAGAGCCGGAGGTCACAGCACCTGAGACTGGTACTGGAGCCGAAAGGCAGAATAGCGAGAGCCAACATAAGTTCCGGCAGTCTGCAGTTATAGAGAATGGGGGATGACAAGTGAACGTAGTTGACAGGTTTTTCAACCGGTTGATGGATTTTTGTATGCTTCTGGCCAAGCTGATGCTGCTGGCCATGACCATTATCATCTGTGTTCATGTATTTTACCGGTATGCCTTAAACCGGGCAATCCGGTGGTCCGAGGAGATCACCATGATGATGATGGTGTACATGGGATTTTTCAGTATTGCTTATGGCGTGAAGCATAGACTGCACCTGAGCGTGAATCTGTTCTACGACAGTCTTCCCGCCAGGATCCAGAAAATAGTTTTGAAATTTACAGATCTGATCCTGATGATCATGGGGCTGGTGCTTCTGTATTTTGGGATCGGGCTGATCAAAAGTACTATGAATAACATTATGATTGCCACCCATCTGCCGTCAGCCATGCTATACGGCGGAGTGCCGGTATCCGGTGTTCTGATTGCGTATTTCTCCTTTATCAATCTGGTGGGCCGGGGGCAGACACCAGAGACGGTTCCGGCGGCAGGCGCCGGGGCAGAGGGGAAAGTTCAGGCAGCAGGTGTGCGGGCAGAAAGGGAAGTTCAGGCGGCAGAGCAGACACCGGCGGAAGGGAGGGCGGACCATGATTGATTATTTAGGAATTACGATTCTTCTGGGCACATTTATCGTGCTCCTGATCCTTCACACGCCCATTTCCTTTGCCCTGCTGACCTCAGCGATCCTGACCTCCTTCTATCTGGAGGTGCCGCTGATGTCCGTGGCGGTGCAGATGGTAAAGGGAATCCACTCCTTTTCCCTGTTGGCTATCCCGTTCTTTATCCTGGCCGGAGAGATCATGGGAGCCGGAGGCATTTCACGGAGGATCATTGAATTCACCAATGTGCTGGTGGGGCGTGTCCGGGGCGGTCTGGCCCAGGTGAATATCCTGGCCAGCATGTTCTTTGGAGGAATCTCCGGCTCTGCCATTGCGGATGTATCTTCCATCGGCGCGCTGCTGATCCCCATGATGGTGGACAGCGGATACGATGAGGATTACTCCGTGGACGTTACCATCACCAGTGCATGCCAGGGACTGATCATTCCGCCCAGCCACAACATGATCATCTTTGCAGTGTCTGCGGGAGGTCTCTCAGTGGGCCGGCTGTTTCTGGGCGGGATTTTGCCGGGGGTGATGCTGGGTGTGGCCCTGATGGTCATCAGCTATGTGATCGCCGTGAAGCGGGGCTACCCGAAGGGAGACAAGGTGTCCTTTAAGGAGGGGCTGCAGATTGCCAGCAGCGCCATCCTGGGTCTTCTGACAGCAGTCATCATTATCGGCGGTGTCATCGGCGGAATCTTCACAGCCACCGAATCGGCAGCCGTGGCGTGTCTCTATGCATTTATTATCACGTTTTTTGTATACAAGGAAATTCCCATCAGGAAGATGGATGAGATCCTCATGAGCGCCCTGAAGACTTTGGCTACAGTCCTGGCCCTTCTGGCCTGCTGCAATGCCTTCGGGTGGTTCCTGGCATACCTGCGGGTACCTGCCCTGATCACCAGCGCGCTGCTGGGAGTCAGCAGCAACAGGGTGGTGGTTCTGCTTCTGATCAATATTCTGCTGCTGGCCCTGGGAACTATCATGGATATGGCGCCGTTAATCATGATCACCACGCCGATCCTTCTGCCGGTGACCCAGGCCATCGGGATGGATCCTGTCCAGTTCGGAGTGATGATGGTGCTGAACCTGGCTATCGGTCTGTGCACACCGCCGGTAGGAGCCGTGCTGTTTGTAGGCTGTACCATAGGAAAAATCTCCATGGAAAAGCTGACGAAATCCCTGATCCCCTTCTATGTAGCCATGATCGCAGTGCTGATGCTGGTGACCTTCGTGCCCCAGGTGGTGCTGTTTGTACCGGATTTGCTGTTGAAGTAAGAACGGTGAGCCAGAGCCGTTTATTTTACAGTACAGAACACAATACAGAAAGGATATGGAAAAATGACAGAGAAAAAAGTATTATTCATCACAGGCGCGGCCATCGGAATCGGCCATGCAGCCTGCCTGAAATTTGCTTCTGAAGGATATGCCATCGCTTTCAATGATTACAATCAGGAAAATGGCAAGAAGGCGGAGAAGGAGCTCAAAGAAAAGTGCTATGACGTCCTCTTCCTTCCAGGAGATGCCACTGACGAGAATGCGGTAAAGGCCATGGTGGCCAAGACCGTGGAGACCTATGGGCGGATCGATACCCTCATCAACAATGCAGGCGGTCTGGGCGGACGCTCCACCTTTGAAGGCATGGAAACCGCGTTCTGGAACCGGGTTATGGATCTGAACCTGACAGGTGCATTTTTCGCATCCAGGGAGTGTATTCCTTATCTGAAGGAGACCAGGGGAACCATCATCAACATCACCTCCATCGCAGCCTACAACGGCGGCGGCCCGGGTGCAGGTGTCTATGCGGCAGCCAAGGCAGCCGTGCTGACCATGACACGTGCCATGGCAAAGGAGCTGATTCCCGCAGGAGTCCGGGTCAATGCAGTCTCTCCCGGAACCATTGACACGGCCTTCCACGCGGCAAGCAGCAAGGAGCTTCTGGCCAGCTTCGTCAAGGCCATCCCCGCAGGCCGTATGGGCCAGCCGGGTGAGGTGGCAGATGTGATGTACTATCTGGCTTCGGAGCAGTCCTCCTATCTGGTAGGCGAGGTGATCCAGATCAACGGCGGACAGATGATGCTGTAGAGAAAACACATGTCTGAACAGTATCCCTTGCCTGGGCGATTCAGGGAGAGCAGAACGGTTATGGGCTGAGAGAGGAGAAACGATATGGTCGTAAAATATAATGAGATCCAGGGAACCGACATCGGGGGAGGCATCACCCGGCGGATCCTGGCCCACGAAGGTGGTATGATGATCGTGGAAGCCACCTTCCAGAAGGGCGCCGTGGGAACTGCCCACCGCCACCCCCACGAGCAGGTCAGCTATATCTTGTCAGGAAAATTCCGTTATACCATGGACGGTGAAAGCTATATCCTGGAAAAAGGCGATACCTATTATGTGCCGCCGGAGGTACTCCATGGGGCCGAGGCTCTGGAGGATTCGGTGATTCTGGATGTGTTTACACCACAGAGAGAGGATTTTCTTTCCTGAATGAATTTGTATATTTTTACTTTATGGGAAATTGCGTCTTGTAAAGTAAAAGCCCTCCGGGCAGTATTCTTTGTTCAAAATCCGTCTATATATTTAGAAAAGAGTGGGAGAGCGGCCTTTTATGGCTGCTTTTTCACGTTGCAGCGAAAAGGCAGAGGGAGCGATAAAGAAAAATTGTAACAGTTCAAGGGATATCTGGACTGTTACAAAAATTGTATTGACTGCCTTTTTGTGATAAGATAGATTGTATAAATAGGTGATATTTGAAACTCTGGGAAAGGAAAGCGGATATGGGAAAATATTTGAACAGCAGCGTGCCGTTTGAAGTATACAAAAAAATTGCCGGAACACGGTTTTTCGTGGATAAATCACTGCTTCTTGAAGATATGTTAAGTACAATGGAAATAGACGGACAGAAATATTTATGTATCACAAGACCGCGGCGGTTTGGGAAAAGTGTTATGGCTGCCATGGTAGCCGCATTTTTTGGAAAGGCCGTTGATGCCGGAACATTATTTGAACGGCTGGCCATTGCCGGGAATGAAAATTATAAGGCCCATTTGAACAAACACAATGTTGTTTACATTGATTTCAGCGAAGTGCCGAGGGATTGTACAAACTACAGACAGTATATTGCCCGTATACAGGATGGAATTAACAATGACCTTGCCAGAGCCTATGACGATCTGTCCATTGACACAACGAAAGCGTCCTGGGATATTATGACAGATATTTTTCAGGAAAAAGGTGAGAAATTTGTCTTTATAATGGACGAGTGGGATGCAATGTTCCATATGTCATTCATTACTCAGGGGGATAAAGAAGATTATCTGCTGTTTTTGAAGTCTCTGTTAAAAGGAAAGGTCTATGTGGAACTGGCTTATATGACCGGAGTATTGCCAATTGCAAAATACCCCAGCGGTTCGGAGCTGAATATGTTTGTGGAATATGACATGACGGTGATGGAACGGTTCAGTAGCTGCTTTGGGTTCGTGGAGGATGAGGTTGACGGCCTGTTTGATATTTACCTTAAAACAACAAAAAGGCCAAAGATTACGCGGGAAGACCTGGCGATATGGTATGACGGATACCATACCGCGGCGGGGGAGAGACTGTATAATCCCCGTTCCGTGGTGTGTGCCCTGGCTAATAACCAGCTGGCAAATTATTGGACCAGCTCGGGGCCCTATGATGAGATATTCTTTTATGTGAAAAATAATGTGGATGATATCCGGGATGACCTGGTTCTTATGATTGCCGGTGAAGGGGTGGAAGCGGAGATTCGGAATTACGCGGCCGTCTCCATGGAGCTGAATACAAAGGATGAGATTTATTCGGCTATGGTGATCTATGGGCTGCTTACCTATATGGACGGAGAGGTATTGATTCCTAATAAGGAACTGATGGACAAGTTTAAGGAGTTTCTTATGAATAAGGAATCCATGGGATATGTATACCGTCTGGCCAATGAGTCCAAAAGAATGCTGGCTGCGACTTTGCGCGGGGATCTGTCGGTTATGGAAGAAATTCTGGAGTTTGCCCACAATACGGAATCGCCTGTTTTTTCATACAATAGTGAGATCGAATTGTCAGCCGTAGTGAATCTGGTCTATCTGGCAGCCAGGGATAAATACCGTGTGGAGCGCGAAGACAAAGCGGGTAAGGGATATGTGGACTTTATCTTTTATCCAGAGCGGAAAAATGGGGACGCATTGATTCTGGAATTAAAGGTGGACAGTACGCCGGAGGAGGCAATCAGGCAGATTAGGGATAAGGGTTATGCGTTACGATTCAAGGGAAAAATGGGGGAGAAACCAAAGTATACGGGAAGGATTTTAGCTGTGGGAATCAGTTACAGCACAAGGACGAAGGAGCATTCTTGTAAGGTGGAAGTGTTGTAGAATTATGGTGTAACAGTTCACGGCCAGACTGTTCCTTCCTGACCGGCGGATACCAGCTCTGGAAAAAGGTTCTCCTGCAAATGCAATCCGGGGGAACCTTTTTCCAGAGCGTACCCTTCGGAACAACTATCCCATGAACAATAACAACTGTTAGTTACTGTTCACGGGGCGCATCTTCTTGTCCGGCTACGCCAGACAAGAAGCATCGGGCGTTCGCCCGATGTGGAAAACTGGACAAAAACAGTCTTACAAGCCAGCTTGACGTCTGTTTTCGTCCAGTTTTCCCCGCCCCGTGAACTGTAACAACTGTTACGATAAGTCAATTAAATTTCCAAAAAACCGGTTGACATTACCGCACTAAAGTGCTAGAATCAAACCCAACAACCGAATAGACTAAACCGTTGAGAAAGGGTAAGTAGTCTGGATAATCCTCTAACCGTCCGCATCCGATATCAGGGCCGGACATTGCTGGAGGTCGGAAGTCACAGAGAGCTGCCGGTGGTGGAAAGGCAGTACGGAAGATTCAGATGAATGGACTTTTGAGGGCGCTTCGGAATGAAGCAGGACAGGGATGCCGCCGGTGGCGGGGATTCTGTATCTTGTGAATAGTATGAGGCGACGAAAGCTGCGATCGTAAAAGGGCAGCGCATATGTTAGTATGCGGATGAGAGGGCCTTTATAGGCCAATTGCGGGTGGTACCGCGGATATTTTGATAATATTCGTCCCGGACAGAAGTGGTTTCTGTCCGGGATTTTTACGTTTAAGCACAAGCCCCATGGCGCAGCGGTTCTTATGGGCAGATCTGCACTATATCCAAAAACAGAAAGGAAAGCACAGACCATGAATCATTACAGCATTTTCTTACCAAGCTATACCATAGGAGAAAATCCATACGAAAAAATAGGCGATATCTGCCGCCCCCATGGAACCACCGCCGTAGTCATCGGCGGCCACCGGGCCATGGCGGCAGCAAAGGAGGCTCTTGAGGAAGCATCTGCCCATGGCGGCATCAGGCTTCTGGAGTATCTTTGGTTTGGCGGCGAATGCAGTTACGAGAATGTGGAGGCACTCAGGACCCGGCCCGCCGCAAACCAGGCGGATATGATCTTCGCTGTAGGCGGCGGCAAGGCTACAGACACGGCCAAGGCTCTGGCCAGCATCCTGGAAAAGCCCGTATTTACCTTCCCCACCATCGCTTCCAACTGTTCCGCCTGCACCAGCGTGTCCATCATGTACCACCCGGACGGAAGCTTTTTTAAGCCATTCTTTTTCGAGAAGCCGCCGGTTCACGCGTTTATCCATCTGGGCATCATCGCCCGGTCGCCGGAGCAATATATGTGGGCAGGCATGGGCGATACCTACGCGAAATATTTTGAAAGCACCGTCTCCTCCCGGGGCGAAGAGCTTTCCCACTATGTCCGCCTGGGTGTGGTAGTCAGCAGTATGTGTCTGGATCCTGTTCTTACCTATGGGGAGAAGGCCCTGGCAGACAACCGGGCCGGACAGATCTCCAGAGAGCTGGAGCAGGTAGTGCTGGCTATTGTGGTCAGTACCGGCATCGCCTCCATCCTGCTGACCCAGGATAGGATCATTGACTACAACACGGGCCTGGGCCATGCCGTTTTTTATGCCCTGACCTCCTTCCCCCACATCGAGAGGGGGCATCTTCACGGCGAGGTGGTCAGCTATGGGATCCTGATCCTGCTTCTGGTAGACGGACAGAAGGAAATGTTCGAGAGGCTGTACCGGTTCAGCCGGAGCGTGAAGCTCCCGGTCCGGCTGGCTGACGTAGAGATCACCGCCGGAGAACTGGATCAGGTCATCGACAGAACCCTGGAGATGAAGGACATCGACCACAACCCCTACAGGATCACCAGGGAAATGCTGTCAGACGCCTTCCAGGTGCTGGAGGAGCGCAGCCAGAGACTGAAACCGGCACAATATGTTTAGGTGAAAAGATTAAAGTCTGATTACTGGCCGGACAGAGCATAGGAATAAAATTCTGGAAAAATGAGGAGAAAGATTATGTATAAGAAATTTATGAATGGAAAGATAATGAAAAAAGTGATCGCAGTAGCAGCCGCAGCCGCATTGGCCTGCACCACAGCCGGATGTTCCTCAGGCAATGCTTCCTTCGGCACTACAGCCGGTGCCCCAGGGGGAGACGCAGCAGCATCCCAGACGACAGCAGCCCAGGCAGGAGATCGTTCAGCGGCAGGCGCGGGCGATGCCGCGGGGGAAGGAGCCCCAGGAGATCATGGTGCCCCGGCTGACGGCAGACAGCTGAAGGTCGGCATCATCCAGATGATCGAGAACGGAGCTTTCAACGACATGCGGGAGGGCTTCATCCAGGAGCTGCGGGACAAAGGCTACAGCGAGGATAAGCTGACCATTGATTACAAATGCGCCCAGGGAGACGCGACAAACTTACAGACTATTGCCCAGGGAATGTCAGACGGAACCTACGATCTGGTTGCGACCATCGCCACTCCGCCCACCCAGGCCATGGTGAACCAGGAATCCGGCACGCCGGTGATCTTCATCGCCGTATCCGCCCCGGTGGCAGCAGGCGTGATCACGGAAATGGAAAAGCCGGATAAGAATGCCACCGGCACCTCCAATGCCATCCCGGTGGGAGATATTTTCAAGCTCAGTGACAGTCTGACCCCGGATGCCAGAACCTTCGGAATGCTCTACTGCACCAGTGAGGTCAATTCCGTGAATACCGTGGAAGCAGCCAAGAAATACTGTGATGAGAACGGCTTGGCCTACAAGGAAGCTGTAGTGACCAATTCCTCCGAGGTACAGCAGGCAGCCCAGTCCCTGGCAGACAGTGTGGACGCCATCTTTATCCCCAATGACAGCGTGATCCAGTCTGCCATGCCCCTGGTGACAGAGGTGGCCAGAGATGCCAGAATCCCCGTGTACGGAAGCTCCGCTACCATGGTAGATTCCGGGGCATTCGCTACCATCGCCATCAGCGATACCGAGATCGGAGCACGGTCCGCAGATATGGCAATCCAGTATCTGGAGGGAACAGCGATCGAGGACATCCCGGCAATCGTGGTTCCCGCCAGCGCTACGGTGGTGAATAAGACGACCATGGAAGCCCTGGGGCTGGAAGTGCCGGAGGATGGGGAGATCATATTTGTGACGGATGCGCAGTAAGGAACTGTCTCAAAATAATCTGCACATTTTACTTGTCTTTTTCTCCGATAGCACCGGACAAAAATCAGTTACATAGCCCACTATGCGCCTGATTTTTGTCCGGCACTCTCGAAGAAAAATCCTGCGCAATCTGCACAGATTATTTAGCGACAGTTCCTAACCTTCATGCGCCCAGCGGCAATGGGATTTTCGCAGTACCCCCATGTCTGCCACGCAGACAGCTCCTGTATTGTTACGGCATACGGCCATTGAGAATCCTTTGCGGTTCCCGGCAGTCATATTTTCATAGTTCAGACACACTCTAGTAAGGAGTTATTCATTATGACATTACTTATCGGTTCTCTCCAGCTTGGCCTCTTGTACAGCGTCATGGTCCTGGGGATTTATATCAGCTTCCGGATCCTGAATATCCCGGATCTTACAGCGGAAGGAAGCTTTACCTTCGGTCTGGCGGTATCAGCAGTCTGCACTGTGTCCGGCCATCCGTTCCTGGGAATCCCTGGAGCCATTGTGGCCGGGGGTCTGGCAGGCAGCTTCACCGGCATCTTACAGACCCGGCTGCGGATTCATCCGGTGTTGACCGGAATCCTGACCATGAGCGGCCTTTATTCCATCAACATGCTGGTTCTGGGAGGCACGCCCAATCTGGCGCTGATTGGCAAGGATACCTTGTTCTCCCTGGCCGTGGCGGCGGGAGCCGGTATGGATAAGGAGGTGGTGCGGCTGGCGCTGTCCCTGGCGGCGGCAGGCATCTGTACCGTCCTTCTGGCCCTGTTCTTCCATACACAGCTGGGGCTGTGCATCCGGGCCACCGGAGACAATCCGGATATGGTCCGGGCGTCCTCCATCAATGTAGACCGGATGAAGATCATTTCCCTGGCTATAAGCAACGGCCTGATTGCCTTGTGCGGCGGCCTCATTGCCCAGTATCAGAGCTTCGCGGATATCAATTCCGGCGTGGGTATCCTGGTAGTAGGGCTGGCTTCCGTTATTATCGGCGAAGCCATCTTTGGCCGCAGGTCCGTTACCATAGGGCTGGTGTCCGCCATATTCGGATCCGTCATCTACCGCTATATTATCGCTGCCGCCACCAGGGCAGACTGGTTCCCGGCCTACATGCTGAAGCTGGTCTCCGCCCTGATCGTGACTCTGGCCCTGGCGATTCCGGCGATACGGCAGATGCTGGAAGTACAGCGCATCCGCAGGGCTGGGAAGGGAGGAAACTAAAATGGCCTATATGCTTGAAATACAGTCTGCAAACAAATGCTTCGGACGCGGCACGGTTAATGAGCATACCGCGCTGGAGAATCTGAATCTTTCCCTGGAACAGGGAGAATTCGTTACAGTTCTTGGTTCCAACGGGGCCGGGAAATCTACCTTGTTTAATGCCATCTGCGGAAATTTCCTTCTGGACAGCGGCCACATATTCCTGGACGGAACAGACATTACCTTCATGCCAGAATACAAGCGGTCCTTAAAGATCGGAAGACTTTTCCAGGATCCCATGAAGGGAACCGCTCCCTCTCTGACAATTGAAGAGAATCTGGCCCTGGCCTATTCCAAGCAGAAGAAGCGCAGCTTCTCCCTGGCCCTGGCCCGAAAAGACCGGGACTTTTTCCGGCAGGAGCTGGAGCAGTTCGGCATGGATCTGGAAAACCGGATGAAGACCCGGGTGGGCCTGCTCTCCGGCGGCCAGCGTCAGGTGGTCACCTTGCTTATGAGCACCCTGGTGCCGCCAAAGCTCCTTCTGCTGGATGAGCACACAGCCGCCCTGGATCCGGCTACAGCCGAGAAGGTGATGGAGATCACCCGCCAGATCGTAGAACGCTTCCAGATCACCACCATGATGATCACCCACAATATGAAGCAGGCCTTGGAGACAGGCACCCGTACCATCATGCTGGATAGCGGCGGGATCCTGCTGGACATGGACAGGGAAATGCGGAAAGACCTGACCGTGGAAAGGCTTCTGGATATGTATTCAGAGAAAAAGAAGGCAGAGTTCTGTAATGACAGGATTCTGCTGGCATAAGCGGAAGTTTTGGCCCCGGGAATGGGGAACTACGAATGCCGGAGCTACAAGGGATGGAAACGCCATATGCTGTTTGTCATGATTGCGCACCTTTTTGCTACCAGTATGCGGGAAATCTTTAAAAAAAGTAATTCCCCTGACAGTACCAATGGTTGTAGAACTGATGCATGGAATTTTATCCTATACCGTTACAAATAGGAAAGCAATTGTGTATTATCATATACGCAGGAACCACCAGACGTATCTATCATATAGGAAAACTGCGCCTGCAAAAAGTTCGCTGTAGTATTAGGAAACTCCAAATAACGAATCAATTATTTGCGCGAAGCAACGAGCCAAGTGGGCATGCTCACATGCACATTTGGCGACTGCCGCGAGGGTCAGATACCCCACAGCTTGCTGCGGAGTATTGGACTTACTTTCCTCTGGGTTAATATGTTGAAATTATTGAGCCTATTGAAACACGAAATATTTTGAGGGAAAAGGCTCAGAAAATACTCTCTATGTATTAATGAAATATCCGCAACAATGGTAAATAAAAAAACGTTGTTTTGCGGCAAAATTTTCATGCGCCTAACAAAATGTAAGCGACCCAGACGGCGGTTTTGGAATAGCAATCAAAGCCGCTTTTTCTGTATAGGCGTTTGTTGTAATAGCCCCCTATCGGGAAGCCAGGAATGGGAAATGCCATATGGAGCTTTTTCACGGCTCCATATGGTCTGTGCCCGCAATAGTTTTCCACACATTGACCACAAGGCATTTTTAGGTCAAAAACCGACACCCCGCATGGGTAATATTTAGTTTTCCCTTGTTTACCATAAAGTATAAAGTTGCCAGAGCTTCACCTGCATATCCGATATATCTGTCACTTCTTTCTTTTCCCTCTGGTATGCTAAGCTGCTCAACTCGTTCAAGGATCGGAAATAACCATTCGCAATAATCTGCCAGAACGTGCTTCCGTGCTACCATGATATTATAATTATATAAATACTTTTGATGTAATAGTGAAGAAAATAATTCCATGTAGTCCGGCTGTAACTCCGATACAGCCGTCAGCACTGCATTCCAATCCTCACTTTTAAGATATTTTTCATGATGAACCTCTATATTGGGTTCATAAGGCATTGGATATGGAAGAACCACGTCCACATCATTATCTGCCAGCCTGAGTACATCATCGTCCGTAAGTTCGAGAATCCTCCGGTAATGGACAAGACCATAGTATTCAAATTCCGGAATAGCAGATTTCAGACACAGACGATTTTTCCATATCCAGTAAAGTGCTGTCAGTTCAGAGTAGTTACCATTTTTTCTGGAAATATTTTCTCCGTCACAATCCAGCAGGTTGGCAATCCGTTCTTTACATAGCGAAGCACCAACCTGAATGGGGGTAATCCACTCCCGCATGTGACAGTTATTGATCAGAGGCTTGTCCTTATAATGCTTTGCCATAAACAAATGTATGCCGGACTTATGATAGCCTACTGGAAGTGCAGATAAGGGTAGAAAATTTTTGTCGCACATATAGTGATAGCTCATCAGCTCTGCCCAACGCCGGGAAGTAAGGCGCACGTGACAATAGAAGCCTTGTTCATTTAGATTTTTTTCGATTTCTTCCATTACGTTTTCTGGTGTGGCAATTAGAATTTCCGTATTGTCTTTTTCTTTTTGAGAAAGCCTTCCGGCAAATGTGTTCAACTCTACAACCGGTACACCAGACAAAAATGCTGCATTTCCTTTCTGTTCTGTAACAAGAAAACACAGAATTTTTCTAATAGGATATAATTTATGTATCGCTTCATATGCGCCCAGAGCAATACCCTGAGCGCCGTAGATTACAAGATTCATGTCATTCCCCCCAAAATTCCCTATATGATTGCAAGCGTATTGATTCTGCAACAAAATTTGATCCAAACAACTGTATGAACAACAATATTCATATGCCGTTATCCTTAACGGTTTTTATCTATTGCATACATTACCGTATCAAAGGCTCCATATGTGTGATGTCTCAGATAAAATTTATAATTTCGATTCAATGAATATACATATAATGGTAACTCTATAATATCTTCTGGCTTATGGTAGATAGACAAAGTTAGACATGGTTTATTTCTGCGAATTAGATTTTGGGCACCCTTTAAAGCCTCCATTTCAGCACCTTCAATATCCATTTTTATTATATCCACCCTTTTATCTCCTAAAAACTCATCAAGAGACACTGTTTCGATCACCTGATTTCCATTGTCATCTATTCTGGAGCCTCCATATTCCCCATCTGGTGCACTTTTAAATGACAATTGAGATTTACATGACCAAATTCCCAAATTATATATATCTATTTTTGAATCCCAATTTCTGCATTTGCATTTTGTATAGGATACCGGATCTGCCTCAAATGCATAAACATGTCCATACTCTGGATTCCACTTTATAAATTTTTCTGTATTATACATGTCAAAGGCACCCACATCACAAAACACGTCTCCTTTAACTGGTTTCATTACACCCTCAGCCAAATACATTTCACCAAGGAAGTACTCATAGCCAATAACACTATGAAAAATGGTCTTTTCATCAATTCCATAATCTAACAATTGTCTGGTAATGCGTTTGTCATTGCTGTATGTATTAACTGCAATAACAACATAGACCTTCTTTTTCCTATCTTTTAATCGGTCAGGATTAAATACCTGCATGTACATTGTAGGATTATGCCATCCAAAGTCGCTTCCCCATTTTTTGGGATCATTATCTACATAATAGCAATCAACGGATTTAAATGTGCTATCCAGAAAGCCAAACTCATGTAATAATTCGACTATTGTCTCCGCTTTGTCAGAAGCACCCCAGACCACTATTTCGCATTCCTCGTTGGACACAATTATCTGCTTAAACAATTCAGTTAATGCAATATTCGAAACATTAGCAAATGTATCAGCATAGGTATAACTGTCAATAACTGTGTCTAACAAATACCTCTTTTCTCCGGTTACCCAATATTTAAGTCTGTCCCAAAAAATTGCCCTGGATTCTTCATCTTCCAGAAGATTGTATACTTTCCTGATATTTTCAAACCTTGCATCCATTTTTATTTTCCTCTCGTATCAAATAGATTTCTGTGCTCATGATAGTATCTTTCCATAACTGAATGCTGTGGGCCGTATGACAGATGGCCTACAATGCAGTTTTCGGATACAACCATTGCCTTGCCTTCCATCATACAGAATTTACAAATCGCTTTTTCATCTGCCCCCATATTCTCAAAGTGTTTTACGGGAAACATCTTCATTTTTAACCAATTATCCCTGGTGAATACAATAAGTCCTATACTATATCTGACTGGGCAGACAGAATATGAAAATTCTCTCTTCCTTAGTTTATCCTGGATCATGTCAATGCTGTGCATAGAAGGATTGTCTTTTCCCCATAAAAACTCTGCAGCATCAGGATTGTCATGAATCGTCATGTGATGGTTATAGCAATCGGTTATTTTTATTTCACCAAACCGTTTTTCCCAGGCCTCCTTTAAGTTTAACAGCTCTAAAACCCTGGCATAACCATAGCCATTTATGGGAATAAGCGGTGTAACAAATCCGACTTCATAATCGCTTTCAGCTTCAACCTTGTTATAGGTTTTTAAAAGTTCTTCAAAAGTTCCTTCTGTTACAAAGATATCTTCATCCATTTTTATGATATATTCTGCATCTGGATGCAATGAGATAGCTATATTAGTTGCCAGTGAGACATTATTCATATCTGTAGACAAATATGACCACTGGTTTTTTTCACAAAGATTCCGCATTGTCGGATTGTCTTTTCCACTTGTTACAATACAAACGTCTGTGTTTTGAGGAGCAAATGACTCCAGTCTTCCAAAGACACTCTCCCATACGAATTCTTTGTAACCACTTAATACAATTAGAAGATTTTCATTTCTTTTAGAATGATTAACAAATCTGTAGTCGCCCCTGGTATTCTCAGTCATACGAATCAATGCAAGAAAAGTGTCCAGTTGTATAAATTCATAACCCGGCTGAAAGCCTGCATCCACAAGTGTGCCATATATTTCTTTGTAGTATATGCTTGAAACAATAATTCTGGTCTTACCCTTCAGTTCCTTTAATTCATTTACTGATATTACCGGTTTTCCGTCAAATGTATTTGTGTTCTTATTCGTTACGGCAAACCTGGTTATATTGATATCGTATTCTTTGAAATCTTTTTTCCAGTACAAATAGGTATTTCCGGCGCCATAGACTGTTATCTCAAAGTTGCAAAAATTATCATATAATTCTTTGCTTTTGAGTAATTTTTCCGCTAATAGATAATTGTCTTTGGTAAAACCTAAATCTTCCAGTTTCCTAATTGCGTAATCTTTATCTTTTGTACATAAGATGAATACAAGATTTTCTTTATTTAGGTTAACGATTTCCTCTGCCGATATAATCTGATGTTTTTCAACATTGATCAGATCACTTTCTACAATTTGATTGTCAATATAAGCAACAATGTTTTCCAAATGGTAAATTGCCTCAATATCAGCCTGCAACACACCAACTCCCCATATTGCTATATCTTTATTTTCAAACAGTTTCATGATGGCCTCCCGTCATATTTTATTAATTTTCACATTGTACCCTTCTTCTGATAGGTATTCATAAAATTCCATCATCGTCTCTTCCTCAAAGTTGCCTCTAAGAAATTCATAGTTTATATTTAAACTGTTGTACTTGGATTGTCCCAAATCATGCAGATTAAACAACTCAATCCTAATATCTTTATACTGTGATAGAACTTTAATTAACTGTCTTCTGTTGGTTTCCTCGAGGGTGTACAACTGTGCACACGGTATCCTGAAAACAATATTGGTATGAATTACTTTATTACAAATAAAATCCAGATTCGAACAATATAAAGCAGAGTCTCCACCTAATATTTCTTTGCACTTTTTCTTATCAATAATTTTTAAATCAATCATATAATAATCAATATATTCCAGACTTCTTATCACACTTTCCTGGTTTACGTATAAGGCTGTTTCGACAGCGATATTAATATTTGCTTTTTTCAGCAATTTAAAAACCGTTTCCAGATAGTCAATGTGAGATAATGCTTCACCTCCGGAAAAGGTAACTCCTCCGCCGTTGTTCCAGTACGCCTTGTCTTTTAAAAGCTCGGTAACCAGCAGCTCCGGTTCATAAAAGGTTCCATAAATCCCTTTAATTCCATTTTTTATATAGGCTTCTTTGTGATATTTCAAATTTTCTGGATTCGAGCACCACGGACAGTGCAGAGTGCAACCTTTCATGAAAACAGTTGTCCGAATTCCTGGGCCATCATGTACACAGAATCTTTGTATATTTGTTACCAGGCTTTCCATTTACGCTACTATCTTCCCCTCATTCTTAAGTGCTCTCTCTATCAATACTTTTTTATATGAGTCCGGCAGATCTGAAAAATATGCGCTAAATCCCCATACACGCACAATCAGTCCCGAATGGTTTTCCGGGTGTTCCATTGCATCAATTAATATTCCACTGCTTACAACATTTGCCTGAAGCTGGAAAAATCCCTGATTAACAGCCCCTACAAGTAAATTTTTAAATTTTTCCTTATTGTCTGCCATAAAAGATGGATTTGTCATCAAATCCACAACATTTCCGTTAAATCTGTTTTCGCAATAATCCAGTGCAGCCGAAAAATTAAGCACTTGCGTATAAGAGGCAGCCGAATCATTGGATATATGGACCAGATATGGCTCTCCAGCTTTTCTCCCATCAAATGAAGCATTGGAACCAACAGCCGCATCAATATAAGTTGGCGCACTCAAACCGAATTTCAGTCTTCCTCCGTAGGGTGTTCGATAATCAGTTGTATATTTACTAACCATATTCATGATTGTTCTGGTCAATTCTATTGATTCTTCATCGTCCAGGCCATACTTCTTTTTCCGGGCTCTTAATTCTTCCAATAGCTTCCCAGCTTCGGCAAAGTCAAGAATTAACATTTTCTTTATATCCAGAAGAGAATACTCCCTTTCCTCAAATACATATTTTTTAATGTTAAATAAAGAATCCACAACATTACCGAGTGCCACCGAGGTAATACCGGCATTGAAATATTCTGCTCCTCCCTGGGAAGCATCCTTTTCCATACAGCCTTTTGTGAATACAGACATTACGGTGTCATATTGAAAAATTGCGCCGTCAATCACACGTTTTACTGCTCTTAGATTCTTTTCAAGATAAAACTCATATCTTGCTAATAATTTGTCAAAAGAATCTATTTTTGACAGTTTATCTCTTTTAAACAAATTCTCCAGTGGTCGCATAAAATTTAACGTGGTCATATTATTTAATGAAACGCTCTTGCCACCAATCAATGGTTCCCAGCAGGCTGATACTGTATAATGAAGGGCATCCTCTTTTGGAATTCCGAATTCCAATAAACGCGGAATAACGGCTTCATCATTTGATAATAAGGGGCTGCCCACACCTGATGCCATACAGTCAATAGCTGCATCAAACACTTCATCTGGAGTATTTTTGTTTAATCTTAGTAATGCTTTGGGATCTGGCAATGCCAGTTCTCTGATTATTCGGATTATCATTAATGTCAGTTTATTGTACAGATACTCCCCATTATCATCAGACCTGCCCAAAACGATGATCTGTCCTGTATCACCCATTAACATATTACTTTTTAGCCAGTAATAATCATGCAATGATGAGAGAAAATCTTTCAATATATTTTCTGCCTGGTCTTCGTTCAAATATCCAATTTTTACATCATTTTCATAAAACTTTCCCAAATAATCATCGACAGCACCAAGACCGACCAGCCTATGGTCTGTCTGCCATATGATCTGATTTACAAACAAAATTCTCTGTATAGCCTCTTCAAAATGCAAAGCTCCGGAGGTCTTCATTCCCTCGAACCACTGAATCTTTTTTTCTCTATTTGATGTTTGTGAATTTTTTAATGCCTTAATAATCCGGTTAATCAATATTTCAATAGAGTTAATAGTATCATTGTAATTAGATATATATTCAGAATCTCCACTTGTAATTTTCAGACCATCAAGCCCAGATTCAATAAAACTAACATAATCAGGCGTTAAATTGCCAAACTGATGCCCTCTGACTTCATCAAGAAGATAAATATAGTCAAGAAAATATACAAATCGTTCTTCTCTGCAGATATGAATATTCATATTCTGGCATATGTGCTTAAATATTTTATAGAGTGGCTGGTGTTTGGAAATATTATAATATTCCGGAAGATACTCTCTTTTATATTTTTCTTTCCACTGATACAACTCACCGGATTGCTTTTTATCATGAAGCAGCAGATCATTTGAACCTTTTTTCTTTCTTACCATTTCAATCATAATACACCAGCCTTTCTTACAATTCATAAATCATATCTCTTAAAAACATAACCGGTAAATCGGTTCTGTTCCTGGTAACCGTTGTTAATACATCTTCGTATGCATCCAGAGTAGTAACCACAATTGCATCCGTTTCAATACTGGATTCAAGAAATTCATCTAACGTATATACATCATACGATTCAAATTTTCTCTTTTCATCCGCTCTATGGTCAATCACACAGTTCACTGAGATGTCAGTGTTATGTAACGCCCAAATTAAATATTTTCCCAAATCGCCGGCACCATATATAGTTAAATTTTTGTACTCATACGATTCAAAATAAATATTCCATTTTTTGCCTTTTACCTCATTTTCAAGCCATTTGACAATAACTTTCTGTTTCTCATCCATTTTATACTCCTATTCTAAAATTGTTCCGGGTTTTCAATATAAAACTTTTTCATTTCATTCGTTTGTTTGCCAAATCCAAAATGACCTGCTACAGAATTCATTGAGATGGCCATGATTTTTGAATTGTTGATGCAATATGCATTAATATCTTCTTCATCTACACCTAAATCCATATTTCCATACACAATAAATCCCTGCATTTTCTCCCACAACTCACGATGAAACAATATAAAACCAATACTTAATCTAGTATTACATATTTGATATTCTTTTTCATTTTGCATATCTTTCGCCATCTGATCAAGTTGCGGTATTCCTTCATGGCTCCACATAAACTTTGCCGCTTCAGGATTCTTCTCTATTTCACGCTGTGGGCATCCTCCCAAAAGTGCCTTTCCAAACTTGTTTTCAAATATTTGGAGGCTTTTGTACTTTTCCAGTACAAATCTGTAACCAATTGCATTTACCGGAATTAAAGGACTGCAAAGCCCAAATTCATAAATATCAGAATTTTTAATTTCATTTGCGGTTTTTATTAAATTTTTAAATATGCCACTCGTTATGAACATGTCTTCATCCATCTTAAATATCCACTCAGCATCTTTATAGAGAGAGATGCAGATATTCTGTATTAGTGACACACTATTTATGTCTGTATATAAGTATGACCAATTATTCTTTTGTGCAATTACACTTAGTTCATCCACATATTTTCCTGCCGAACATAAACATATTTCCACGTCATCAGGAGCATTTTCTTTTAATCGTTTAAACACATTATTCCACAGATAGTTTTTATACCCACTTAGCACAAAGCACAGCTTTTTTTTGCCCTTTATCCTATTTTCAAATGTATAACGGCACCCTTTCCACAAAGAACGTAGTAAATGGGGAGTCCAGATAATATAGTTGACATTATTCAATGAGATATTTTTAATGATTTCTTCTTGTGCTTTACTTGTAACAGTTACAATAATCAAATCGTCATTCCTAAATTCCAATGACGGAAATTCCCTGACGGGTATACCCATAAAGCAGTCTATATTTTCCCTTAGTGACGATACAAAAATTCCCTCTATATTTATTTTGAAATATTTAAAAATCTGACACACGCGTTTCCCGATTACACCAATACCATATATCCATATTCTTTTTTGGTGAATCATTTCTTCTATAGATATTTGAATATAATCCACTGCTATTCTCCTCAGACTTTTGCAGAGAGTTCTGTTCTGCTAATTCAGATTCTGCTGAATCTCCCTCACCTTTTTATAAAATATTGTTCTGCTGACTCCGCACAGTTTCGCTGCCTCTGTTGCCGTAATCTCTTTGGATACCCACTTATTGTAAATCTGTGTAAAATTCCCCGGCATCTGCTTGGGTGGTCTGCCGAACTTGATTCCTTTCTCCCTTGCCTCGGCAATGCCCTCTCTTTGTCGGCTTTTTCTTACATTTCTGTCCTTGTCGGTAACATAATCCAGCATGGAATATACGACATCCGCCACCAGAAATCCGTATTGAACTTTTCCCTTTCTTGTATCCAGTTGTGGTATCTCCAGGACAATGATATCCACATTCTTTTCCCGTGTTAGAATCCTCCATTGTTCTTTGATTTCTGTATATCCTGCTCCTAAATCGGCTAGTCTGCTGATATAAAGCAGGTCATCCTTATTAAGTTTTCTGACCAGCTTTGCATATTGGGGAAATGGATTCCTGCTTTTCTGGGAGTGGCTATCTATGTAGATATGTTCTTTTGGAACCTGCATTTCAAGCATGGTTGTGCGGATTTCTTTTTCCTGGGTTTCCGTCGTGATTTTTCCATAGGCATATACTTCCCCCATATTTTCCTCCCTCTTTCTCTGCGCGAAGCAACGAGCCAAGTGGGTATGCTCGCATGCACATTTGGCGACTGCCGCGAGGGCCAAATACCCCGCAGTTTGCTGCGCTGCAAGTTTGATGCCCCGTCAGTTTGCTGCGGGGTATTTGACTTTAAAAACTTATAGGTTTTTGAATAATATTTATTTTTCATAATTGTTGTGGAAATCAACAAAAATATTACTTAAGTTATTTGGAAATCCGACGATATAAATAAAGAAAATTGAATTTTTCTGAAATGAATATTTTTCTAAAAACCTATAAGTTTTTTAACTATCCTTTTGTCCCAACTTTGGTTTTCTTATTGCTTTTTGGAATTTTCCTCTTGCAATCCCTTGCTTGAATCTGCTACAGATAGCTATCTGTAACACAATATCCCGTTTTTAACACTTGAAATGAATAACAAAGCCGGAATTCCTTGGAAAATAAGGAAATTCCGGCTTTCTCTATGGATAAAATTGTTGTATATTTTTTCTGACTCAAAAATTTTTTATCATTCGGTTTAAGTCCGTTGGCCTATAGTGGCGTCTGTCCAGTGGCAGCATAGTAACCATCATATTTTTCTTTCTCGCAATCTTATTTTCATCAAGCATGTATTTCACAACCGCCTTTTCACCGGATTTTGTTTTCGGGACGCATTTCATGAACGGCCTTACATCGTCCGGACCTTTTTTTGATTTCCTCTGGATCCTTCAGCGTCAGCAGCTTCTTTGCCCGCTCTATCTACTGTCGGTAAGGATGAGTTCACGTCCAATGGGGTGGAGCCGGATGGGAGCCAGAAATGGGGAAGTCTGCCCATATGGATCCCCGGGAGAGGTCATACTATCGTGTAGGAGGAAGTTTATTCGCGCGAAGCAACGAGCCAAGTGGGCATCTCCACAAGGGACGCCTTCGGTGTGCATGCCCCACTTCGTGGTATATTGGGCCCAAATTCATTTAACGCAGCCCACTACGTCGCATTCATTTGAGCCAAATATACCACAAAGTGGAACGCACATCTGTCTGAAAGTAATTTTCAAACACGCTCCGGTTCACATAGGAAGGTTTATTATGCTGTGTGAATTGGGGCGAAAGTCATGTGGTGACATCTGCGGGGGCATCTGTCAGTCCCATCCTCAACTACTCTTTGTACACCGCCCGCATGGCATACACCTGGTTCTGGAATTTTTCCAAGGGCACCGGCTCCCGGACATCCTGCAAGGGATCCATGCAGAGATATCCGTTCTCGTCAGCGCCTACCAGCAGAACCCAGTGGAAGGCGCCGGTACCGCCGACATGGACCTTCACCACCGGACAGATGCCGTTGGCCAGAAAGCGGTCGATCTCCTCTGCACGCACTTCCCCGGCTACATAGCTCTTTGCTCCAGGCACGGCCTCCGGAATACGGTTCCAGATGACCGCCCCGCTGTCCGTGTATACCTGGGCTTCAGAGAAGAGCCGGTTAAGCTCTCCGGGTGTCAGGGAAGAAGTGTCCTGCATTTCCAGACCGGCGGCCAGCGCACAGACCAGGCATCCGGAAGAAGCCATGGTATCCCGTGCCTGCCCCAGATGATCTTTGGCCCAGCGGGGATCCTTCTGCTGGTAATAACAGACTGTATCCGGTACATCAAGCCGGCTGGCTGGCAAAAGAATCACCGCCTTCCCATTTCCCCGCCGCAGAAAGAAAAACACGCCCAGCAGGGCAGCTGCCACGACAAGAAACAATATCAGAATGTGCTTTTTACACCAGATTCCATTAAGATTTTTCGTTTTCATATCTCTCCTTGCTCTGGATACAGATGGCCGTTTCCGGCTCATCTTGCCCATATGGTAAAATGTGATAAAAATCGGAATATTTTCCAGTATACTATATTTGCTGACAGCTTTCAATAAATCAGGCAGCGGTTTAGAGGGCAGGTATTCGGAGGAGAGTAATTTATGTGCCTGGTTGTGAACCGGAATCTCTGCTCATTAAGTGCTTTTGATGAGGAAGGGGAAGCGATGACCAGACAGGGGCATTTTTCTGCTGCCGCTCTTCAGAAAAAATTTAGAGAATTTTTACCAAAATGCTCCAAATGTATTCGTTTTTTGTGCTATTATTAAAGTAATATAACTGTTCCCTATTGCTCCAGTTATAGGTAACCCCGTCAAAAGTCACTTGTATAAATCCAAGAGAGGCAAACAACATGAAAATCCGAAACCATATTTTACACTTCCTGCTGACGGCCATGCTTCTGCTGGCCCTTCCAGTCATAGCCTACGGTGCAGGCACAGAGGACGAGGACCGGGACAAGACCCTGGCGCCCTATCTGTGGATCAAGGATGAGGACGTATCCGTAGACAGCTTTCCGCTGAAGGAAACACACGTATCTACCAATATCAATGGAGTGATTGCGGAGACCTACGTGACCCAGGTATATACCAACCAGGGAACCAGGCCTATCAATGCCAGTTACCTGTTCCCGGCGTCAGCCAGCGTCACAGTCCATGGGATGACCATGCAGATCGGCAACCAGCTGGTGACTGCCAAGATCAAGGAGAAGGAAGAGGCCAAGGAGGAATTTGAGGAGGCCAAGAAGGAGGGCAAGAGCGCCTCTCTGCTGGAGCAGCAGCGTCCAAACGTATTCTCCATGGATGTGGCCAACATCATGCCCGGAGATGAGGTGCGCATCAGGCTGCATTACACGGACCAGATCATGCCCAGGGAAGGGGTGTACCAGTTCGTGTTCCCCACAGTAGTGGGCCCCCGCTTTGCCACTCCGGAGGAAGACGGAACACCCAATGAGAAGGATCAATGGGTAGAATCCCCTTATTATAAGGAGGGAACTGCCCAGGACGGGAAATACGATATTGAGGTCAATCTTTCCACAGGCGTCCCCATCCGCAGTCTCACCTGCAAATCCCATGATATAGCAAGTGAGGGCGGTGAGGGTCAGTCCACCGCCACAGTGAAGCTTGCCCATCCGGAGACATTTGCAGGAGACCGGGACTTTATCCTGGAATACCAGCTGGCAGGCGAGGAACTGTCCTATGGTCTGATGCTCAGTGCCGGTGAGAAGTATCAGGCAGGCGGAAGCACAGATGGAGCCGGAGCCACTGGAGAAGATGGAAATGCAGATGGAGCCGGAGCCACTGGAGAAGATGGAAATGCAGATGGAGCCGGGGCCGCTGGAGAAGATGGAAATGCAGCCGGAGCCAGAGAATCTGAAGCAGACGGAAATATAACCGGGGCCACTGGAGCAGGCGGTAATGCAGCCAGGGCCGTGGGGCCTGGTATCAGTGGAGAGGCTGGCAGCGACGAGAATTTTTTCATGCTGATGGTTCAGCCGCCGGAACGGGTACAGCCGGAGGAGATCCTGCCCCGGGAATATATTTTCGTTCTGGACGTGTCCGGCTCCATGATTGGCTATCCGCTGGACACCGCCAAAGATATGATCCGAAACCTGGTGTCCGGCCTGAAGGAGACAGACAAGTTCAACGTGATCCTATTTTCCATGGACACCTTAAAGCTGTCCCGCAAGTCCCTGCCTGCCACCCAGAAGAATATCCAAAATGCATTGGAATTCATTGACAAGGAGGAGGGCGGCGGAGGCACCATGCTGGCTCCGGCTGTGGAGGAGGCCATTGCAGTCCCGGCCGTATCGGGAGTAGCCCGGAACATTGTCATCGTCACAGACGGTTATATATCCGGCGAGCGGGAGATCTTCAACATCATCAACCAGAACATTGACAATACCAGCTTCTTCGCCTTTGGCATCGGAAGCTCCGTCAACCGCTATCTGATCGACGGGATTGCAAAGACCGGCATGGGAGAATCCTTTGTAGTCACCGATTCCGAGGATGCAGAGGAGGCGGCTGACTATTTCCTTACCTACATTGAGGCTCCTCTGCTGACGGACATCCATGTGGAATATGATGGCTTTGAGGCCTATGATACCGAACCGGAGAAGGTTCCCGTGCTCTTCGCCCAGCGCCCCATCGTGCTCTTTGGGAAATGGCGGGGGGACCCGTCCGGCACTATCCGCATAAAAGGAAAGGCTGGCGGCCAGGACTATGAGCAGGAGATTCCGGTAACTGCTGAAGCCATATCAGAGGATGCTGGCGCTGTCCGTTATCTGTGGGCCAGAACCCGGGTGGAGAAGCTGACAGACTACGGCTATATGCCTACCGGTGACCAGGAGGATCCGGAAGTCCGGAAGGAAATCACCGATATCGGCCTCAAGTACAGCATGATGACTCCTTACACATCCTTCATCGCAGTCCTGGATATCATACGCAATGAGGATGGCGACGCTGCCGACGTGGACCAGCCCCTG
>Ga0137308_100446_pt1 | contig 48129 bp, 43 predicted proteins | sample Inofrocosms_June_FD_97181 | JGI IMG/M metagenome (GOLD analysis project Ga0137308, IMG submission 97181) | Mouse cecal microbial communities from Vienna, Austria - N-Acetylneuraminic and N-Acetylglucosamine D2O microcosms_June | ecosystem: Host-associated > Mammals > Digestive system > Large...
TTCCACTTCCACACATTAAGGCACACCTATATAACAAACTTGTTATCAAACGGGGCGCAGCCAAAAGACATGCAGGAACTTTTAGGACATTCGGACGTAAGCACTACCATGAATGATGAAAACACTGGATTTGCTTGTCCCCACAAAACAGAACAGGTAACCCATATTTATCCTACATACAGACCTGCCACCAATATGCTATTTCGACTTTGGCGGATGATACCAGCTTGCCGCCTGTTTATGGAACGAAAAACTGTTTCAACAGTTACCGATGCCAAATCATAAAATTTTTTCCAAAGAATACGCCATTTGGAGAAATACGCAAAAGGTACAGTCTAAGTTATTTGCAGAATATCCGGAGCCAAGAATCAATCAAGTTTTGACAAATCCTGAGCTTGAAATGTCCGCACTAACTCCGCCGCCGCTTCCATCACATCCGGCCAATCCCCGGTACTCACATCGCTTAAACAGGCGCATCCGCTGAATACCTCCGGCGCAGCCATAGTGACGGCAGCAGGCCAGGATACGCGGCAAAGCCGAGAACATCCCTTTAAAGCGGCAGGCCCGATCCTGATTCCAGCTCTGTTTCCACTGTGTCAGAAAGGGCGTATGTTCCCACACCGTTCTTCCTACAGATTCCAGAGTATCCGGCAGGATCACCTGCTTTAAGGCAGTGCAGCCATAAGCCAGTTTATCAGGGATGTGGCGGACGCCCTGTTCCAGCGCCAGAACACGCAGGCGGGTACAGCCGGAAAACGGGATACTATAAGTTTGTTTTTGTCGCTATTATTATACCACTGACCATGCCTTAGTTACAATCACAACCGGGTATTTCTCTGGCCAATTTGGCCTGTAAGCACTGCTGTTTATGGATGCCCAATGAACAGTAATCTGTAAGTACAGTATTGCGGATGCGAAGCCAAGGGCAATGCTGTTTTATAAAAGGTATGAGCAGCGCAATTTCTGCATAAGATGGAAAAAAGGGCGGTCAGAGGGACGCAATGTTAAATTATCTGTGGGCTTTTATGATGCTTGCGGGGATTCTGTGGGGAGCCGTTCATGGGACTATGGATCAGGTAACCCAGGGGGCCCTTGATTCCGCGAGGGAAGCGGTCAGTCTGTGTATTACCATGCTTGGGGTTATGGCTCTCTGGACCGGAATTTTGGAGATCGGACAGAGGGCCGGACTTATTGAACAGATTGCGGGGAAGATGAAGCCGATCCTTAAATTTCTGTTTCCCAATCTGCCGGAAGGCCACCCGGCGGGGGACGCCATTGCCACCAATGTGATCGCCAATGTGCTGGGATTGGGATGGGCGGCCACGCCGGCGGGGCTTAAGGCCATGGAGGAGCTGGCGAAGCTGGAGGAGGAGAGAAGAGAAAGGGAGCATGAAGAAATAAGGCCAATAATCCCAATGGATCCAGGCAGTCAGCATAGAAAAAAGGGGAAGATGGAAAGCATAGCTGCAGGCATGCCAAAAGGCATGGCAAGCAATGAGATGTGTACCTTTTTGATCCTTAATATCTCTTCTTTGCAGTTGATTCCGGTGAATATGATCGCTTATCGAAGTCAGTATGGCAGCGGGAATCCGGCAGCTATTGTAGGACCTGCGATTATGGCTACGGCGGTGAGTACGATCGTGGCGGTGGTATTTTGTAAGATGATGGATGGGAAACGGAGTGGATAAATCTCTCCGTTTTTCATCCATTTTGTATACCCAAGTCTCTTTACAATGGTTTGTCGTGTACAAAACCTTTGGAACAGGGGCATTTTTAAAGCTTGCTTATATTACGGGAATCTTGCCAATTAAGAAGTACGGCACGCAGTCAGCTTTAAACAATTTCCGAGAGCATACAATGACCAGCCCCAGACAGATGGCGGAGTATGTTGGCTTTACAGAGGCGGAAGTAAAGACTATTTGTAAAGAGCACGATATGCAATTTAAAGAAATGCAGCAATGGTATGATGGGTATTATTTTGAAAAGATAGGGCATGTCTATAGTCCTAATTCTGTAATTGAGGCAATTGACAGCAGAGAATTTGGAAATTATTGGTCTCGAACAGAAACATACGATCTGCGGATGATGTGATCACGCTGCTGATTCATATGGGATATATGGCTTATGATAATAAAACAAAAACTGTTTTTATCCCAAATGATGAGGTAAGGAGCGTTTTCCTGCGCGCGATAAGAAATGATGGGTGGGAAGAGGTAATAAAGGCAATTAATTCGTCAGAAGCCTTATTAAAGGCAACTTTGGCAATGAATGAAAAAGTTGTGGCGCAGATGATACAGGAAGTTCATATGCAAAATTTTTCCAGTTTGATATATAACAATGAGATTTCGCTGAGCAGTGTAATTGCGTTAGCATATTATAGCGCATGCAGAGATTATACCCTTATAAGAGAAATGCCCGCAGGCAGTGGATTTGCCGATATGGTGTTCCTTCCTAAACGTGCCTCCTTAAACCCGGCATTGGTCGTGGAACTAAAATGGGATAGAACTGCAAAAGGGGCTATAAGCCAGATTAAAAGTAAAAATTATGTATCAGCTCTTAAAGAGTATAAAGGAAATATTTTGCTTGTTGGGGTTAACTATGAAAAGAAAACTAAAAAACATCAATGCAGAATAGAAAAGTTTGAGATGGATCAGCTGCTCCCATGCTCGCCAAATCTTTAGGAGAATCGGCGCCAATTCCATTTCAGTCATAATCCTGTATTTACCGTGAAAAACGAATAATAATAAATTGACAATATTTTAATATTTGGTATAATATATTTAGAATATTTTCTGCGAATATTCAACAAATTGCATGGTTCGCTTTAATGATTCTTATTCTTTATGGTTTTTATAAGCAATTCGTTTCTATTGAACCATAATGAAAAAATGAGAGGTTCGATGCGCAAAAACTATAATTAGGAGGGGCTTATGAAGCGCGTAAGAAGAAAAATTTTATTATTTGGCTTAACTGCAGTGATGTCCGTTAGCCTGGCAGCTTGTGGTCAAAAAGAAGAAAGCACCAGTGGAACAGCAGGTACAGATACTACAGCTGCTGTAGATACCACTGCAGCTGAAGGCAGCGATGGCGATGCGGCTGCTGGCGGAACATACACTGCAGGTACATATACTGCTACAGCGAAAGGAAACAATGGCGATGTAACTGTAGAAGTTACTTTTGATGCTGACGCCATCAAATCGATCGAAATTAAAGAACATGGCGAAACACCAGGTATTTCGGATGCTCCTATCGCAAAAATTCCGGAATTGATCATAGCAAATCAATCATTAAACATTGATGCGATTACAGGCGCGACTAACACAAGTAATGCAATTCTTAATGCCGTTGCCGATGCGGTAAACCAAGCCGGCGGAGATGCCGAAGCGCTTAAGAAAGTAGAAGTTACCGCTAACGAAACTGCAGGGGAGGCAGTTGTAAAAGAAGCCGACGTTATCGTAGTTGGAGCCGGCGGAGCCGGTTTGGCGGCTGCTACATCGGCTGCTGAAGAAGGCGCATCCGTAATTGTTATCGAAAAGAACGCTTATATCGGCGGTAATACGGTTCGTACAGGCGGCGGTTATGCTTCCTGTGATCCGGAAGCCATCGCAATTCATGAAATGACGGATGGTCAGATGGCTGAGATCGAAGGCCTGATCGCCAGAGAAACTGACAATGAAGTAGTTAAGGGCTGGCAGAAGAAAGTAGCTGAAGATATCGAAGCTTATAAAGCCGAAGGCAAAACTCAGGTTTATGATTCATTAGAATACATGGCATTGCAATACTTCTTCAGATTCAGCCAGGCTGCTGATCCGGAATTATTATATGATTTAGTATCGAAATCGAAACCAACGAAAGAATGGTTAGGTGAACTGGGATTTGAGTGGACGGATTCACCCAGTTTATTATTAGGCGATACATGGCCGAGATGGTTCTCGTCAGTTTCAGCACATGGCGGAGATGGATTCATTTCCGTATTTACCGATGCAATCGAAGAAAAGAGTTATAATGTAGAGATCATTAAAGAAGTCAGAGCCAATGAATTACTGACTGATGACGGTAAAGTTGTAGGTGTTAAAGCCACTGCTTCTGACGGAACGGAATATACATTAAACGCTAATAAAGGTGTCGTTTTAGCTACCGGCGGTTTCTCAGCCAATAAAGAGATGTTAATTGAATACTCTGACGGAAGATGGGCTGATGTTTCAAAATTACAGACTGACAACGATCCGGCTATGGTTGGCGACGGAATTAAAATGGCATTAGAAGTAGGTGCTGATGTTGTTGATATGGGACATTTACAGTTAGTACCAACCTGTGATCCGAAAACCGGTGACGCATATCCCTTCATCGGTACAGGTACAAACCTGTATGTAAATAAAGAAGGAAAACGATTTGTAAATGAACTTTCTGACAGAGATACGCTTTCAAATGCCGCTTTAGCTCAGACAGACGGAATTTTCTATATGGTATGTGATAAGAACAATTCTGGTGTCGGCGAAGATGGTACTACTTATGGCGGACAAAACATTCAGGATTTAATAGATGCAGGTATCGTTGTAAAAGCTGATACGTTAGAAGAATTAGCCGAATTGCTCGGTATTGATTCCGCGGCTTTCGTTGAAACGATCGAAAAATTCAACGAAGCTGTTAAGACAGGTTCTGACCCGGAATTCAATCGTGCTTCTTTTGGCGGCGACTTTATTAATCCGAATGGCAACCCTGGCATTTTTGAAGCTCCTTTCTATGCCGGCGCAAGAACTCCTTCCGCTCACATTACGAAAGGCGGCTTAAAGGTTAATATCAGCACGGAAGTCATTGGCACTGACGGCAATGCGATTCCCGGCTTATACGCTGCTGGTGAGGTTACCGGCGGACGTACCGTTGCCGGTTTGCTTGAAGCTATGACATCCGGCCGTACAGCTGGCAAAACAATTATGGGTAAATAAGTAAAATTACCTGGCGGATTAAAAAATAAAGAGGCTGCCGCACGAAAATCGTGCGGCAGTCCCTTTTTCATTTGCAAACAAATACAAACCATGATAAACTAAATTCATCCCTATCAGATGCACGCCCTAGAAAGGAAATGAAAAGATCTATGGAAGAACAAAAGAAAGGCGTCCGCCTGACCGGCTACCGGCAGGACTATGTGGTATTCGACCTTGAGACCACCGGACTAAGCCCCATGACGGACGCGATCATCGAGATTTCAGCCGTAAAGGTGAGAAAAGGAACGGTAACCGACCAATTTTCCACCCTTGTAAACCCCAACCGGCACATTCCCGCTGCGGCGACCCAAGTCAATGGGATCACGGACAAGATGGTTGCGGGCGCCCCTCCCCTGAAAGAAGTGTTGGATCAGTTTCTCGCCTTTATCGGAGATGAGGTTCTGGTAGGTCATAATATCCACAGCTTTGACATGAAATTTCTAAACCGTGCCATGGAGGAACTTTATCAAAGAGATCTGGGCAATGATTACATAGATACCCTTTACATGGCCAGAAGATGCCTGAAAGAACTTTCCCATCACCGGCTGACGGATTTGGCCGCTTATTTTCATATCAGCACAGAGGGAGCCCACAGAGCCCTTAACGACTGCGTGATGAATCAAAAGTGCTTTGAGGAGATGGGAAAGCGGATGAAAACGGAGGACTTAGGCGCAGAGCCCCAGGAGGCATGTCCCAGATGCGGAGGGGAGCTGATCAAGCGGAGCGGAAGGTTCGGTCCCTTTTATGGGTGCTGCAATTATCCCAGGTGCAGATATACCAGGAATGTGTGAGAATGGGAAAACGCAAAAAAAGCGATAGGATCAACGGTCCTACCGCTTTTTGTTATTGTCCAGTTTGTGCCTGCACTCATAATTCTTCGGCGATATCCCTGTCACCTTCTTAAACACCTTGCTGAAATAATATGCGTTCTCAAACCCCAGCTGATCCGCGATCTCATAGATAAGAAACTGTCCCGAATCGATCAACTCCTTGGCGTGGGCGATCTTTACCTCGGCAATATAGTCGGATACGGTCTGATTCATACACCGGCTGAAACAGGAACTGAGATAGCCGGGGCTTATTTTCAAGTACTCCGCAATATCAGACAGCATCAATTTTTCCCTGTAATGCTCATGGATGTAACGCTTGGCCATGTAGACGAACTTGTCAGAACGTTTCTCCTTCCTGTCCGTCAGCATGGCGCATATTTTTTCGCAGAAACTGTCCAGCCACAGCAGGATATCGTCCAGGCTGGCAAGCCGGGACAGCTGTTCGGCGATGTCAATACTGTAGGGAAAAGCCCCGTCCTGGGCATTGTCGCTTTTTAGCAGGTCATGAAGATAAGAATAAATATTAATACACGCGCTGACCGCCTGGGTCTTGTCCGGCTTGTACTGGCAAAACAGCTCCGACAGCTCATGGAACATATCCCTTAAGTCCTGGCTCTCATTTTCCAGCACAGCCGTTGACATGGATTTTTTCAGGAAATTAATGTTAAACTCCCTGTGGGCATGCTGCCTAAGCCGCAAGTCCTGATCCCGGTAAAAGGCAATACGCAGAGCCGAGTCATAATAACAGTGTTCCAGGGCGGACCTGGCCTCCTCATAGGCTCGGGCAACAAAAGACGGTCCCTGCTTTTTCTGGCTGACCCCAAAAAGGGCGGTCAGGGCAAAATACGTTCCCAGAGCAACGTTTACTTTTGCGCAGAACTCGGAGAGAGACTTCTCATTGTCGCTTTCCGCCTTTGGGGAGACCACTAAAAGCATGGTGTCCTTCTGGGGCGTCAGTATGGTGTGGCTGGAAAAATACCTGGCACCGATGCCGGATACCACGTCCAAAAGCTGATTGGAGATAAACTGGAAGTCATAGGTCTCCGGCTGGCCGAAAAGGATCTGTTCCGGCTTCATCTGAAACAAGATCACATAGGCGTTTTGGTAGCGGGCGTCAATATCCGGGCTGGAGGCAGGCTCATGTTCCGACGGCTGCAAAAGCAGCTGGGAAAAATACGTCCGCTCCAGCTGTTTTTGATTGTCTTTTAACAGGATAGAATACAACTCCCTGTTGTGGTGGCTTTCCATGCGGGAGCAATGCTCCTTGGCCCGGTCAAGAGCCTGGATCAGGGTCTGGGGCTGCAGATCCAGCTTCACAAGATAGTCGGCAGCGCCCAGGTGGACGGCCTGTTTGGCAAGCTGAAAGTCCTCCAGGTTTGTGAGAAAGATAAAGGCAAACTCACAGCCCTTGTCTTTGCAGGTCTCGATAACTTCCAGCCCGTCCATCACCGGCATGCGGATGTCGGTGATGACAATATCCGGCCTTGCTTCCAATATCAGGTCAATGGCGGCATGGCCGTTGGTGGCTTTCCCCACAATGCAGCAGCCGTGGTCCTCCCAGTTAATAAGGGAGGCGATCCCGGCCAGGATCAAAGGTTCGTCATCGATCAAAATGATTCGGTACATTAGGAAACTCCTTCTTTGAAAACGTGCTCATGAAACTCCAGGGGGAGGGACACGGTGACGCAGGTGTAAAGTCCCACCTGACTTTCAATGGAAAGACCGTACTCCTGGCCGTAGACCAGCTTGATCCTGCGGTCCACATTGGGCAGTCCGATCCCACTCATATAGTGCTTCGTCACCCTGGAAGTATCCTTAAGCATCCGGTCAATATCTTCCTGTGTTATGCCCACGCCGTTGTCGCGGACACGGATATAGAGCACCTGTTCCCTGGAATAGATATGGATCTGTATCAGCCCCGGCTTTCCGCTTGGCTCGATGCCGGAGAAAATGCTGTTTTCCACCAGAGGCTGCAATGTCAGCTTGATGATGCCCGCATGATACAAAGCCGGATCCTCCACCGTTATCTCAACGTCAAAAAGCTCAATATAGCGGATTTTCTCAATGGTGATATAATTGTCAAGAAAATCCAGTTCCTGGCGCACCGTCACCTTCTCGTTAAAGCCCTTTGCCATATTTTTTAACAGTGAGGACAAAGCGGAGACCACCCGGACGATGCCGGTGCTGTGCTGCATGGTGGCGATCCACTTGATGGAATCCAGGGTGTTGTAGAGAAAATGGGGATTGATCTGGGCCTGGAGCATCTTGATCTCCAGGTTCATCTTTTCCTGCTCATCCCGAATCCGGTTCTCCATTAAAACGGACACATGGGAGGACATTTCATTGATCTGCCTTCCGATGATCCCCAGCTCGTCGTCGGATTCGATGGCGGGGTTTCTGCGGAAGTCGCCGGAGGAGATGACCTCCATATGGTTGATCAGCCGCATAACGGGCCGGGTCAGATAGCGGGTAAACAAAAGGGACAGAAGCAGGCCGATAAGGATGCTGGACAGAAACACCAGCCCAATGGTGGCCTGTATGGCTTCAGGGTTTAAGGCGATGTTTTTCAGAGGCAGGACTTCGCACAGGATCAGGCCGCTGACGGACAGCCGCTCCCAGGTAAGGATACAGTCCATATCCGACAAATGCACCTTCTGGCTGCCGGTTCTGTCCTGATGGGCATTAAGGAAAATTTCCAGATCCTGGTGGGAAAACGCCTCCATATTCATGCTGCTCACCGGGGAAAAATCGCCGGTCATAATCAGTACGGACTTGTCCTGGGACAAAAGCCCCAGGGTATCCTGAAACAGTTTTGGGGACAACGTCAGACACACCCAGGCATCCCGGGGAGATCTCATTTTCGAATACTGCAAAGGCCGGATCAGGGGCATCAGCCGTGGGATGGTCTTGGCGTTTAGCGGAAATGGGTTGTCCTTAAGGGTCAGGATGTACTCCTGAATATTCTTATTTAACAGCTCTTCAAACCAAGGGGCGGCCATAATGGATTCCGCGTCATTCCAGCTTCCGTAGGAGGTGCCTGCCTGGATGAAAAGGGAATCCTTTTCGTATACCGTGATCTTGTGGATATACTGATTGTATCCGGAGATGGCGCAAAGATCCTTTAACACCTCCGAGGCGTAAATGCCGTATGTTTCGCTGGTGCGGCTGCTCCGCCCGGAGGTGAGGAACAAAGATTTCCGGCCGGCGCAGTTCTGAACAATATTAATAAGCTCATCCCAGGCGATTTCAAGCCTGGAGGAGACTAAATGGAGCCGGTTAGCCGAATTGGCGGCCTCCCTGGCGATGGCGTCTTTTCTATAGAAGGAATAGGTGTAGATGCTGATGGTAAACGCAATACAGACGATCATCAGAAGATTGTATAATATCATCCGTTTCCGGAACGTTACAGGTATTTTGTTTTTGTTCACCCGATGTCCTCCTTCTGAAAAATCTTAATTTATTATATAAAATACTACCAGTATTTACAATGAAGATTATACAAGATATACAAAAAGTAATAGAATATGAAAATAGTATATCTTTTTTATCAGGTAAATTTATCGGCATTCAGGACCCGCCCAGATGGGTGGTGGATAAGGACTGGGCCATGGTGGCAGTGTCCATTGTCAGTGTGTGGAAATACATGGGCTACTACATGATCGTGTATCTGGCAGCTTTGCAGGGCATCTCCAGTTCTTTGTATGAGGCGGCAAGCATCGACGGGGCAAACGGATGGCAGAAACTGTGGTACATCACGGTGCCTATGCTGACGCCTACTACCTTTTTCGTTTTGATCATGCTGACTATCCAGTGCTTTAAGGTTTTTGACCTGGTGTATGTCATGACAGGCGGAGGGCCGGGCAATGCCACCAAGACCCTGGTAAACTATATTTATGAGAAGGCGTTTACCACCTGGGAATTTGGTCCTGCCAGCGCAGGGGCCATCGTCCTGTTTGTCATCGTCCTGGTGATCACCCTGATCCAGTTCAGCGGCGAAAAGAAATGGTCGAAAGATTTATAGGAGGAGAGACGGAATGAGTTCAAAAAGAAAAGCAACAAAAGTGATCCTGTACGTTCTTCTGATTGTTCTGGCCATCGCCATGCTGGTACCTTTTTACTGGATGGTCATATCTTCTCTGAAACTGAACAAGGACGTATTTTCCATCCCTATGAGATGGTGGCCGGAGACCATGCATCCGGAAAATTACAGCGTTATCTGGAAAAAGCTGCCGCTGGTCACGTTCTTTAAAAACACTGCCAAACTGACTGTCATCACCACGGCGGTTCAACTGTGTACCAGCTGTTTCGCGGCCTACGGATTTACAAAATGCAAATTCGTGGGAAGGGACCTGATCTTTTTGATGTATGTCACCACCATAGCGGTTCCGTGGCAGGTGTACATGGTCCCCCAGTTTATCCTGGTGTCTAAGATGGGGTTAAACGACACCCATATCGGACTGATTTTGATGCAGGCATTTTCCGCTTTCGGCGTGTTCCTGATACGGCAGTTTTACATCAGCATCCCCGATGAGCTGTGCGAGGCGGCCAGGATCGACGGCCTTAACGAGTTCGGTATTTTCCGCAGGATCGTATTTCCCCTGGGAAAGCCGGCCATGGCGACCTTGACCATCTTCACCTTTACCAATGTGTGGAATGACTTTATGGGTCCCCTTATCTATTTAAAAACCAAGGAGTTAAAGACCGTGCAGCTTGGTATCCGCATGTTCATCTCTCAATACGGCGCGGACTATGCCTGGATCATGGCGGCGTCGGTATGCTCTCTGGTGCCTATTGTGATCGTATTTTTAAGCTGTCAGAGGTTCTTCGTGGAAGGGGTTGCTGCCAGCGGTATTAAAGGGTAAAATTTTGGCAAAAAAACATAAGGAGCGTGGCGGTTATGGCACAGACGTTTGAATCATTGATGAAATATCCCAAAGCGGATCGGGAGACCCTTGAGAAAGCGATGGAAGATGCTGTCCGGATCATCCGGGCAGATCTTTCCCGGTTTACAAACCATTTCCCGTCCTCCAACAGTTTTCAGGGATTTTATGAGCCTACGGAAAATGTGGAGTGGACCACGGGATTCTGGACCGGTTCCCTCTGGCTTGCCTATGAGCATACAGGGGATCAGGCGTTTAAAGACGCGGCCCAGGTCCAGGTGGACAGCTTCCTTGACCGGATCCGGAACAAGATTGATGTGAACCATCACGACATGGGCTTTCTGTTCAGTCTTTCCTGCGTGGCGGCATACAAGCTGACAGGAAGCGAGAAGGGCAAAAAGGCGGCGCTGATGGCGGCGGACCACCTGGCCGGCAGATACCGGGAAAAAGGAAAGTTTCTCCAGGCATGGGGAAATGTGGGGGAAGCGTCGGAGTACCGGATGATCATTGATTGTCTGCTGAATCTTCCGCTGCTGTACTGGGCCAGTGAGGTGACCGGAGAAGACAACTATGCCCGGATGGCGGAAAACCATATCCGGACAGCCATAAACTGTGTTTTAAGGGAGGATGATTCCACCTATCACACCTACTTTATGGACATGGAGACCGGCGAACCGGCTTACGGCGTGACCCATCAGGGCAATCGCAACGACTCGGCCTGGGCCAGAGGGCAGTCATGGGGCATCTACGGCATCGCCTTAAGCTATCATTACCTGAAAGATGAGTCCTATATTGACTTGTTTGTCAGGGTGACGGATTTCTTTATCCGGCATTTGCCAAACGATCTGGTCCCCTACTGGGATTTTGATTTTGATACAGGAAGCACAGAGCCCAGGGATTCCTCCGCAGCTGCCATTGCCGTGTGCGGGATGCTTGAGATGGTAAAGTATCTGGATGATCAGCAGGCGGAAAAATACAAAGAAGCGGCCTTAAGGATCATGAACGGCCTGATAGGCCAGTGCGCCAACCGGGATCTGGAGAAGTCCAACGGGATTCTGCTCCACGGAACCTACGCAAGAGGGTCCCGGGAAAATACCTGTAGGGACAGGGGGGTGGACGAGTGCAACACCTGGGGAGATTATTTTTATATGGAGGCCCTGACCAGGCTGCTTTCCGACTGGAAGATGTACTGGTAGGACCATAAGGAGAAAACCGGGATGAAACCAAATTTGATTTATATCTTTGCGGACCAGTGGAGATACCATGCCATGGGGCGTGTCCATGCAGATCAGGCGCTGACCCCCAATATGGACGAGTTTGCTGGGGAAAGCCTGTGCTTTGACAACGCCTACAGCACGTTTCCGCTGTGTACGCCTCACAGAGGGAGCCTGATGACGGGGAAATATCCGTTTTCCATCGGGCTGTGGACCAACTGCAAAATCGGCCTGGAGGAAAAGCTGATGCTGAAACCTCAGGAGACTTGTATCGGAAACGTACTGCAGGAGCATGGCTACGACACGGCGTATATCGGTAAATGGCACCTGGACGCTGCGGAACAGAATTTTTCATCCCACCCCCGGTCCGGGGCAGAACACTGGGATGCCTACACGCCTCCCGGGGAGCGGCGGCAGGGGTTTTCCTACTGGCTTTCTTACGGAGCCTGCGACGACCATCTAAATCCCCACTACTGGGCGGACTCTCCGCAGCAGATTCGTCCGGGAAAATGGTCGGCAGAGTATGAGACGGACAAGGCGTTAGCGTATCTGGAAGAACACCGGCAGGAGCAAAAGCCCTTTGCCATGTTTCTCTCCTACAATCCCCCCACCTTCCCTATGAGCTGGTGCCGCGGGAGTATTATGAGAGATTCCAAAACCTTTCCATTAAATGGCGTCCCAATGTGCCGGACCATAAGCGCACGCCTCAGATGGAAACCATTGCCAGGCAGTATTTTGCGGCTATATACGGGATTGATGTCCAGTTTGGGCGGATCGTAAAATGGTTAAGAGACAGAGGGATGGAGGAGGATACCCTGGTGGTGCTTTCCGCGGACCACGGTGAGATGCTTGGCTCCCACGGACTTATGAGCAAGAATGTGTGGTATGAGGAGTCCATACATATCCCTCTGGTGATGCGGCAGAAAGGGCGGATTCAGCCGGGGACCAGTCATGCCTCCTGCGCCCTGGGCGGGGAGGAAGGCGGGCCGGATCATATGTTTCTTTGTTCCTATCCGGGAACACCTGAGAGCGTAGGAGCCTTTGCCAGGGAGGGCATGACCCACAAGGCCCATGGGTGGCGGGGCATCCGGACGCCCAGATTTACGTACGTGATATCCAACGGCTATATGCCAGAGGAGAAGCAGACAGAGTATTTGTATGACCACACAGAGGATCCGTGGCAGATGCATCCCATTGTGGTTGAGAGAGATACGAAAGATTTGAAGATCATGGAGTTTCGGAGGCTGCTGAAAGACTACCTGGATATGTTGGGGGATCCGTTTTTGTGGGAGAAGGAACGGGAAGAGTCCAGAGTTAAAGAATGAGAGGACGTGACTTAAGACGATCAGGAGGGGTTATGATGGCTGTGGATGAGAAAAGACAGAGACAGTGGAAGCGGTTTCGGGAAACCATGGGGGTGGACCGGGAATCAAAAGACCAGCGCGCCGGCCTGTGCCGAAAGTATTGGCCGGAGGATTGCCGCAGGACGATGAAAACGGCGGATGAACTGCTGGAACACACCTTTTTGTTCCAGCTTCCATGGGATATGGAACAGACCCAGGAGCCGGTGTGTTTTCCGGATGGGATCAACTGGAGCTATATCCTCCACGAGGACCCGGAGTTTGCGTATCAGATGAACCGCCACCGGTTCTGGATCTGCCTGGGCCAGGCTTACGGACTTACCGGGGACGAAAAGTATGCCCGGGAGCTGGTATTCCAGCTTCTGGACTGGCTGGAGAAGGAGCCGTGGACCGACAAAAGCGCGAACCTTACGTGGCGCACTCTGGATGCAGGGCTTCGGGCCGACTACTGGGCGCGGGCCATGGCTCTGTGTGCCGACAGCCCGGCAGTAACAGAGGACGCAGCGGTTCGGTTTTTGGAGGGACTTCAGGTTCACGGAAAGCGTCTGTCCGAAAATCCCAATACCGGATTTTCCAAAAAGAGCAATTGGGGCGTGATGGAGTACACGGGGCTGTATGTTATCGGTTTTATCCTGGATAACCAGGAGTATGTGGATCAGGCGGTCCATTACTTAAAAAACGATCTTCATATCCAGGTCATGAGCGACGGGAACCACTGGGAGATGGCGCCCATGTACCACAACGAGGTGCTTATGGCCTATCTTGAAGTGCTTAGGATCGGGGATATCTGGGGCCATAAGCCATTTTCTACGGAGGAAACAGAGATCATCCAGGCTATGGCCATTGCCACTCTGGGGCTGAAAACTCCAGCCGGCCATCAGCCTATGACCGGGGATTCCGATGATACGGATGTAAGGGATCTACTAAGCCAGGCTGCTCTGGTGCTGAAAAACGGGCGTTTAAAAGCAGGAGGATTTCAGCAGCTGGATTACGAGAGCATCTGGATGTTCGGAACCAAGGGGTTTGAAGCGTATGAGAATATAAAAGAAGAAGGATTAAAAGCCGGGATCACGGTATTTGCCGATTCCGGCCAGGCAGTGGCCCGCAGCGGCTGGGATCGTCGTGACGACTGGTTTTATTTTGTCAACGGACCTTTAGGCGGCGGTCACGGCCACCAGGATAAGCTGCACATCGGTCTGTGGCTTGGCGGGGAGGAGATCCTGACAGACAGCGGACGTTATACCTATAAAGATGTACCTATGCGGTATGAACTGAAAGCCGCAAAGGCTCACAATACACCGATGGCGGGAGACCGGGAGTACGCAGAGAGCGTAAATACATGGACCTATGATTCGCTGCCCCAGTGTTTTCCCAATCAGATATGCAAAAGAGGGGAGTATCTGTTTATAGAGGGAGGTCACGAAGGATACGGGCAGCAGGGGATCTTTGTGCGGCGGCGCATTGTGGCAGTGGGATTTGATATTTTTGCTGTCAGCGACACCTTTTTTGGAAACAGCCCCCAGGAGATCGTCCAGATGTTCCACTTTGGAGAAACCATCCGCCTATCTGGTGAAGGGGACCGGATAACGGGCAGCGGCCGGTTGGAAAACTTTATCATGAAGGGATTTTCCCAGGGGCAGGCAGCTTCCATGGAACTGGGAGAAGGTCCCATATCAAGGCATTATAACCAGCTGGGCAAGACGGGACAGCTGCGGGTGGGCGGGAAAAACTCCAAAACCCTGACCACGTTTTTGGTTCGCTGCAAGCCGGGCCAGAAGGCACAGATCGTCAGGGAGGAGGTTTTAAACGCCGCCAACGGCCAGGCCCTTAAAGTTCAGGACGCGGAAGGATATGTGATAACAATAGGAAGCCGGAAAGTGGGGCTGGTGCTTCTGCACCATGAGGCAGGCAACAGTTCCGATTATAACGGCATCCAGGGAGTGTACGGTCTTGGCAGGACCATGGTGTGCAATTTGGCCCGGGGGCAGGAGAACATGACAGTTCTGCAGTGGTAGCGCGGCAGAACCGCTTTCGAGGATAGAGAGACAATGTTCCGCGGACCGTTTTTTTACATAACATAAAAAGAATTTTCAGGCAGGAAACGGAAAGGGGAATCCTCTTTCTATTTCCTGTTTTTCATATTCTCCTCTTGACCAACAGTTAAGGTTTTGCTATAGTTAAAAGAAACCAAATGTAAGGGGCCAATGCCCAAGGGGGATAGCAACATGAACAAGAAAAAAGTAAAAACGATCCGTAAGCAGATCATGTCCGGATACAGCCGTGTCATCTTGGTGATGTGTCTGCTTGTGGTCATATCTCTGGTTTCTTTAGTGCAGGTAGGACGCGATTACCGGATTGTGGCAGGCAACCGGAACAATCAGGCCGACACCAAGTCTGCCCTTGCGAAACATTATGAGTGGAGGGAGCAGCTTACGGATAGTATCCAGAACGGAACGCAGTTTACCGGAAGTTTGGACCCCAATGCCTGCCTTTTGGGCAAGTGGATGGCCAGCATCAGTGATGATGATCTGTCCGACTCCACCATCAAGGATACGCTCAAGTCCATCAAGGAGCCTCATGAGAAGATGCATCAGCAGGCGTCGTCGCTTTTAAGCCTTGCCCAGGATGACAGGGAGGCGGCTAACGAGCGGTATTCCGCAGAGATCAAGCCTCTGACCCAGGAAGTTATCAACGGCCTGGATAAGATCTCCACCCAGTACCAGAACATTGCTAATGAGACTTCCGAGAAGCTTGACAACCTGATACTTATTATGATCATACTGAATATCTTCAGCGCCCTTGTGGGATTTCTTGTTGCGGCCTTTTACGGAAGCCGTTCCGCCAAACAGATCTCCGGCCCCATTACGGCTGTGGCGGAGTGGTCGGAGAGGCTTTCCGACGGCGCGGATCAGATTGAGTTTGACTCCAGCGTGCTCAACGGCAATGAGGACAATGAGATCGGTTCCATGATCCGTTCCTTCCAGAGGATGGTGGAGAGCATCCAGGAGAATGTGCGGGTAGTAAAGCGTCTTGCCGAAGGCGATATGACCGTGTTTGTCAATATCCGCTCCCACGAGGACTCTTTAGGTAAGAATCTGTATCATCTTGTCCAGTCCAACGACTTTATGTTTGCCAAGATCATTAAGATCGCCATGTCCGTAGCTACCGCGTCCCAGAACATCGCCAACGCCAGCCAGACCTTGGCGGACAGCGCCGCCAGACAGGCAGATGCCGTTAACGAGCTTAACGCCTCCAGCAACGAGACCAGGGATCTGGTGATGGAAAACGCGGTTCAGATGGGCCATGCCACAGAACTTACCCAGTCCATGCGGCAGGATATGCAGGACAGCAACACCAAGATGGGGCTTTTGGTCAAATCTGTGGATGAGATCAACAAATCGTCCCAGAAGATCGCCAATGTCATTAAACTTATTGATGATATCGCGTTCCAGACCAACATCCTTGCCCTTAACGCGGCAGTGGAGGCAGCCCGCGCCGGGGAAGCCGGAAAGGGATTCGCGGTGGTTGCCGATGAAGTACGGGTGCTTGCCCTTAAGAGCGCGGAGGCGGCTAACGAGAGCAAGGCGCTGATCGAAGCTACCATGCGGGCCACAAAGGACGGAAGCCAGACCAGCTCCGAGGCATTTAAGACGTTCCAGCATATTGTGGAGGACCTTGATAAGATTATCGAGACCGTAGCCACGATCTCCGGTTCCTCCAAGAAGCAGGAAGAAGCCATTTCCCGCATACATACCCAGGTGGAACTGATCAACGATTCCATCACTGCCAATCTGTCGGTCAATCAGGAGGCGGCAGCAGCCAGCAGCGAGATGAGAGAGGACGCAAGGCTTCTTGAACAGGAGATGAACCAGTTCAACCTGCGTCAGAGAACCATGGGAAGCGCCTACATCCCGCCGGAGAAGAGGGACGACCAGGACTTTATCCGGGAAGCCAACGCCAACTATCAGAGGGCGATCCAAAGCGGATCCAGCACAGCCCATGGAATGAATATCTAAGAAGAAAAATCTCCGGCCACGCCAAAGCGGGCCGGAGATTTTTTATGTCTGTTCGCTATCACCCCCCTTAAAGATTAAAATACTCGGTTAAGTCCGGGATCACTGGGACTGATTATCGTAAGCCCTCCAGGCTTCCTCCGGCGTGTTAAAGCCTCCAGACTGGATAGCCTTAAAGTCCACATAGATGAACTCCGTCTGTTCGCTGATCTCTCCGTCCACCACATTGGCAAAGGTAACGGTGTGGAACAGCGGCGGGATATCATGGCCTGCAGGAACAGGGATCTCGTAGTAGCCGTCCCCGGTGTACATATACTCATACACATGGTAGCCGTTCTCCACAGTGGGCCAGTAAGATACAGGTTTCATGCCGCAATAGGGGTTCACTTCATAGGAAAACAGTTCGGTCTCCTTCTTCACCCCTCCGTCGATCAGGTTGCCGTCCCGGTCCGCCGTGCTGACGGTGGCCACAGGGATCTTTACGGTCATGCGCAGGTAAGCGTCATTTTTGCTGTTGTTCTTAATGGCCGGGTCTTTGTTGATCTCCATCCCCGCATACATATTTTCCGCCTGTTCCATGCCCAGAGCATCCGACGGCGTGGCATTGGAAGAGGTGGCGTTGGAGGAAGTAGCGTAGGTGCCGTCGGCGCGTTCCCCGTCCCAGTTCCTCTCATACAGGTTAAAGTCTACTTTACCTACGGTAAAACGGTTCTCGGCCGACTCGTGGTCTGTCATATAGGCCAAGGTCCCGCCCAGGCTCAAAAGGGCCAGCAGGCAAATGGCGGCCAGGATTTTGGCCCTGTTCCTAAATGTTGATTTTGATCTTTCCATAAATAAACCTCCGGTTTTATTGGTGTACTGCCTACATAGCTGCAATCTATATTAACGGAGCAGCAAATAACCGATAACGGGGATGTGGAACCGTACTTTGCCCTCAATGGCATCGAATGTAACAGGCTGGGAATCCCGCGTTTTATTGGCATCCCCTTTCGTGATGACGCTGCCTTGCTCTGTATCAACGGCAACGACGCGATGGGTTACCTTAGCATCTCCCGTCTGAAAGCTGACAATATCTCCCGGTGAAATAGTTTCCTCCTCCCTGTACTGACTGACATAGATTACGCTCCCGGCTTTAATGGCAGGTTCCATGCTGCTGCTTTTTACCACATAGGCCTTCATGTGGAACAGACCTGGAAGCCATACCGCAGCCGCTAAAAGCAGGGCGGCCGCAAGAGCAAGATTGATGGACCAACGAATTAGATATTGCATTGCTTTCTTCATGTTATTTCTCCTCCTCTACTATTCATCCGACGAATCGAACATATGTACGTTATTTTTCTAAAATATTTTTTAGTTTTTTTAAAAGCCGCTGGTGGCGGGCCTGCAGAGTGGTCGCCGGCACAGCCGTGGTCCTGGAAAGCTGCCGCAGGGAATCACCGTAGATGTAAAGCCGGGAAAGAAGGTGCCGTTCTTCTTCGGTAAGCTGGGTGACTGCCTGCTTCAGCTTTTCTAAAAGGATGTTTTTCTGCACCGTGTCCTCAACGGATTCCGCAGCAGGGTCGGAAAACATATCAGAACCGTTGACCTCTTCGGTGTCAAGGGCATCATAGAAAAACGTCTGGTTGCGGATATCGCTTTCACGGAAGTACCGCTCTTTGCGCGCTCCCTGGCAGTATGCCTTATAGACCTCCTCGGTGACAGGGATCTGGGTGTTTTTAAGCTTGATGTAGTAGTCCATTGGGGATTCTCCTTTCTTTGTCAGGTAAAACAGCAGACAGACATTAAAAAAGAGACCCACTGCCTCATAGGGCAATGCGTCTCTCCTGCTATTCGGTAATTGATAAGATCATTCCTTTGCTAGGTAGTCCTTATGCTTTTGTGGGTTCAAGAGCATGACTCTCATGATCCTGCGGCAGCGGGAACACTTGATCTCAATACTCCCGCTGGCTCCGGGTATGATGTCAAACAGTCGCTGATGACAGTACTTACAGTAAATGGTAGTTGAAAACATTCTTAAATCACTTCCCTCTCAAGTATTTCGAACATATGTTCTATTAATATATAATCTACCAGAGAAAAAAGGGTTTGTCAATAGTTTTATAGTCTGGTATGATGAAGGAAATATTCTTCCATAGTATGATCCAGGAGGCTTCCAACATGAAAGCTATCGCTCATATCCACACGGACTTTCCCACCAAATTCGGCATTCCCAGGCAAAGCGGCCTGGTGGAAGATCTGCAGGGACTCATAATCTTTGAGCCCAAATACCGCAATCCCGCCGCCTTCAGAGGGCTGGAACAGTTTTCCCATGTCTGGCTTTTGTGGCAGTTTTCCCTGGCACAGCGAGAACACTGGTCCGCTACCGTAAAGCCTCCCAGGCTGGGGGGAAAGCGGATGGGGGTATTTGCCACCAGATCCCCCTTCCGTCCCAATAATATCGGCCTTTCCTGTGTGAAACTGGAGAGCGTGGATATGGATGAAAATCTGGGACCTGTTGTGCGGGTATCCGGGGCGGATCTGATGGACAACACCCCGATCTACGACATAAAGCCCTATATCCCTCTGGCGGACTGCCATCCCGAGGCGTCGGAAGGGTATACCGGGGAGACGAAGGAGCACCGGCTTACGGTGGAATTTCCCGATCACCTTCTTAAGCGGTATCCGCAAAAGAAGCAGAAGGCCATAATCGGTGTGCTGGCCCAGGACCCAAGGCCCGCCTACGTCCAGGACCCCCAGAGGGTTTACGGGGTGGTCTTCGGCGGATTTGACGTGAGATTTACGGTGACAGGGCAGATTTTGAAGGTGTGCGACGTGGTTCCGGTGAAGCCGTAAAATCGCTGAAAACCTGATGTTTTCCACAGTAAAAAAATATGCACAAAAACCGTGAAAAAATCTATTGAAGTTTGTTAAAAAAAAGAGTTGATATATTTTTAACAACTGGTAAAATAAAGCTATAAGATATGTTAAAAAAATATCAATCCCAAACGGCAACATATCAAGTACCCAGCAAACAAAGTTTCTTTTAGGAGGTCCAGTATGGCAAAGATTGAACAGAACACCGTACCAGAAATCATCGACAGTGTGGAAGCGCTCACTGCCAGGATGAAGGCAATGCGCAAGGCACAGGAGGTATTTGCTACCTATACCCAGGAGCAGGTAGACAAGATCTTCTTCGAGGCGGCAAAGGCTGCCAATATGCAGCGCATTCCTCTTGCAAAGATGGCTGTTGCAGAGACAGGCATGGGCGTGGTGGAAGACAAGGTCATCAAGAACAACTATGCGGCAGAGTATATTTACAATGCCTACAAGAACACCAAAACCTGCGGCGTCATTGAAGAGGACAAGGCATTCGGCATCAAGAAGATCGCGGAGCCTATCGGCCTTATTGCTGCCGTTATCCCTACGACAAACCCCACATCTACAGCAATCTTTAAGACCTTGATCGCGCTTAAGACGAGGAACGCGATCATTATTTCCCCACATCCCCGCGCGAAAAACTGTACAATCGCGGCAGCAAAGCTGGTATTGGACGCAGCCGTTAAGGCAGGCGCTCCCGAGGGCATCATTAGCTGGATCGACGTGCCTTCTCTGGAACTGACCCAGGAGGTTATGAAGGGCGCTGACACGATCCTTGCTACAGGCGGCCCCGGCATGGTACTGGCTGCTTACTCTTCCGGCAAGCCGGCGCTGGGCGTGGGCGCGGGAAATACACCGGTTATCATTGACGATACCGCAGATGTGAAGATGGCGGTAAGCTCCATCATCCACTCCAAGACCTTTGATAACGGTATGATCTGCGCTTCCGAGCAGTCGGTTACGGTAATGGAGCCTGTTTATGATCAGGTAAGAAAAGAATTTGAACTGAGAGGCTGCTACTTCTTAAAGGGCGAAGAGCTTAACAAGGTCCGCAAGACGATCTTGATCAACGGCGCGTTAAATGCCAAGATCGTAGGACAGCCTGCTTACAAGATCGCCAAGCTGGCAGGTCTTGAGGTTCCGGAGGATACCAAGATCCTGATCGGAGAAGTGGAGTCTGTGGATATTTCCGAAGAATTTGCTCATGAGAAACTGTCTCCCGTACTGGCAATGTACAAGGCCAAGACTTTTGACGAGGCTATCGCCAAGGCAGAGAGATTGGTTGCGGACGGCGGCTACGGCCATACGGCTTCCCTGTATATCGACGTAAGAGAATCCGAGAAGATGGCAAAGCACGCGGCAGCCATGAAGACATGCCGTATCGTAGTCAACACTCCTTCCTCCCACGGCGGAATCGGAGATCTGTACAACTTCAAGCTGCTTCCTTCCCTGACTCTGGGCTGCGGCAGCTGGGGCGGCAACTCCGTATCCGAGAACGTAGGCGTAAAGCACCTGCTGAATATCAAGACCGTAGCCGAGAGGAGAGAGAATATGCTGTGGTTCCGCGCACCAGAGAAAGTATACTTTAAAAAAGGCTGTATGCCGGTTGCACTGGATGAACTGAAATATGTACTGAACAAGAAGAGAGCTTTCCTGGTAACAGACTCCTTCCTGTATATGAACGGCTACACCAAGCCGATTACCGACAAGCTGGATGAGATGGGCATTGTATATCAGTGCTTCTCCAATGTACAGCCTGATCCTACTTTGGCCAACGCTCAGGAAGGCGCAAAGGCCATGGACGCGTTTAAGCCTGACGTGATTATCGCTCTGGGCGGCGGTTCCGCTATGGATGCGGCTAAGATCATGTGGGTAATGTACGAGCATCCGGAAGTAGACTTCCAGGATATGGCAATGCGGTTCATCGATATCCGCAAGAGAGTATACACATTCCCCAAGATGGGCGAGAAGGCTTACTTTGTGGCAATCCCCACCTCCTCCGGTACAGGTTCCGAGGTTACGCCTTTCGCGGTTATTACCGATCAGGAGACCGGCGTGAAGTATCCGCTGGCTGACTACCAGCTTCTGCCCAACATGGCTATCGTGGATACGGACAACATGATGAGCCAGCCCAAGGGCCTGACCAGCGCTTCCGGCGTAGACGTTCTGACCCATGCCCTGGAGGCTTATGCTTCCGTTATGGCTACGGACTACACCGACGGCCTTGCGTTAAAAGCTATGAAAAATGTTTTCGAATACCTTCCTACATGTTATAATGAAGGCAGCAATGTAGAAGCCCGCGCAAAGATGGCCGACGCTTCCTGTATGGCCGGTATGGCATTTGCCAACGCGTTCCTGGGCGTTTGCCACTCCATGGCTCATAAGCTGGGCGCGTTCCATCATCTGCCCCACGGCATTGCCAATGCGCTGCTCATCTCCCTGGTAGTGGAATTTAACGCGGCAGAGTGTCCAAGAAAGATGGGGACATTCTCCCAGTACGAGTATCCCCACACCCGCGCAAGGTACGCAGAGTGCGCCCGCTTTGTGGGTATCCAGGCAAAGGATGACGAGGAAGCCGTAAAGAAACTGATCGACAAGATTGAGGAGCTGAAAGCCGCGGTAGGCGTAAAGAAGACCATCGCGGATTACGGCATTGACGAGAAGCACTTCCTGGATACGCTGGACGAGATGGTGGAGCAGGCATTTGATGATCAGTGTACCGGCGCCAACCCCAGATATCCTCTTATGAGCGAGATCAAAGAGATGTATCTGAAGGCATTCTACGGAGATAAGAAGAGCGAAAGCGCAAAATAAGGTATTTCAAAGGGTAATGTATAAGGAAGGGAGAAAAATATGAAGACAGATAAGATTTTAGCCACACGGACCCATAAAATCATCTATCAGGTAGGCGACACGGCCGTTAAGGTATTTGATAAGAACTTCCCCAAAGCGGACGTTCTCAACGAGGCCCTGAATCAGGCTATGGTGGAGGAGACCGGCCTGCCGATCCCCAGAGTTTTGGGCGTAAACGTAACCGAGGACGGCAACTGGTGCATTACCTCCGACTACATTGAGGGCAAGACCCTGGAGCAGATCATGGAGGAAGACCCGGCCAATGTGGAGAAGTATATGAGAGAGTTCGTAGCGCTTCAGATGGAAGTCCACAGCAAGAAGATGCCAAAGCTGAACAAGCTGAAAGACAAATGGAACAACAAGATTTCCGCTTCCAAGGAGCTGAACGCCACTACCCGCTATGAGCTGCACACCCGTCTGTCCAGTATGCCCAAGCACAACAAGGTGCTCCACGGCGACTTTAACCCCAGCAACATCATCGTTGACGCCAAGGGAAGATACCATGTTCTTGACTGGTCCCACGCCACCCAGGGCAACGCGTCCGCCGATGCCGCTACCACATACCTGCTGTTCGCCTTAAAGGATCAGAAGATGGCGGAACTGTACATGGATACTTTCTGCGAGATGAGCGACACGGCAAGACAGTATGTTCAGAGATGGCTGCCCATTACTGCGGCTTCCAGACTTGGGAAGAAACTTCCCGGGGAGAGAGAGCTGCTGGAGAGCTGGCTGGATGTTGTTGAGTACGAGTAAAATTAAGGAAAACGGCGGCCTAAGGGCTTTCGTAACCGCATAAATCCATAAAAAATGCCTCGGCTGTGGACTGAAAACATGGCCGGGGCATTTTAGGTTTTAGAGCCGCCTTGTCAATTTATTGGCTCCGTGTTACAATGGAAAAAATGAAAGGCATGATTTTATGAAAAATTATATTGTATTTGACTTGGAATGGAATCAGAGTCCGGAAGGAAAAAGTAACTCCATAGAGCGGATGCCCTTTGAGATCATAGAGATCGGCGCTGTAAAAATGAGCGCGGATCTTCAGATAATATCCCAGTTTCACCGTCTCATCACCCCCCAGGTGTACACCAAACTCCACTATGTTATTTCGGAGGTGACTCACATGGATATGGGGAAGCTTAAAGCGGAGGGGGAGCCTTTTACGGAGGCGGTCCGGGAGTTTATACAGTGGTGCGGCAGGGACTGCCGGTTTTGCACCTGGGGCTCCATGGACCTTATGGAACTGCAGAGGAATATGGAATTTTACGGGGTGGAGATCCCCTTTGAACGGCCTCTTTACTATTATGATGTGCAGAAACTGTATGGGATAACGGCAAAAGACGGGAAAGAGAAGCTGTCTTTAGATCATGCGGTAGAAGAGCTGGGGATTGAGCAGAGCCGTCCCTTCCACCAGGCTCTGGATGACGCGTACTACACGGGTATGGTGCTGCGGCATATGAAAGCCGATGCCTGGCAGCCTTACATCTCCATGGACTATTACTGGGTGCCTACCGTGCCGGAAGAGCAGGTGACTTTAAAATTTCCCACCTATTCCAAATTTGTGTCCCGTACCTTTGAGACCAAAGAGGACGCGCTGGCGGACAAGGTTGTGTCTGATGTGGTCTGTCCCCACTGCCGGCGGATGCTTCGAAAAAAAATGCGGTGGTTTTCTCTGAATCAGAAGCAGTATTTTTCCCTGGGAGTGTGCCCGGACCATGGGTATGTCCGGGGGAAGATACGCATGAAGAAGGCGGAAAACGGAAAGATCTACGCTGTAAAGACCATGAAAGCCACAGATGAGACAGGGGCCAAAAGCGTGTTTGAGAAAAAGGAAGAGCAGCGCAAAAAACGTCACCAGCGCAGCGACATAAAAAAAGTAAAGAGAGCGCTCACTCCTCCCGCATCCGGTATCCGACGCCAATCTCTGTAAAGATATACTCCGGCTCCGCCGGATTCCTCTCCAGTTTTCTCCGGATGTGAGCCATATTAACCCGGAGAATCTGGTTGTTGTTATCGCTGTAAGGCCCCCAGATCTGCCGCATGAGATAATCATACGTCAGCACCTTGCCTGCCTGCTTGGCCAGCATGGATACCAGCTTATATTCGATCTGGGTAAGGTGGATTTCCTCCCCGTCAAGAGAAATAAGCCGTTTTCCAAAATCGATCACCAGACCGCCGCAGGAATATACGGAATCAGAGCCGCCGCCTTGGTGGCTGCTGTGGCGCAGGGCCGTCCGGATGCGGGCCATCAGCTCCGATGTGCCGAAAGGCTTGGTGATGTAATCATCGGCGCCCCAGTCCAAAGCCGCCACCTTTTCATTTTCCTGGGTCCGGGCAGAGATGACGATAATGGGCGTAGCGGTAAAACTGCGGACGCTGCGGATAATATCCATTCCGTCCATATCAGGAAGCCCCAGATCCAGAAGGATGATGTCCGGACACTGGGAGGCAATAACGGAAAGGGCCTCCGTCCCTGTGGAAGCGGAGATGGTCTTGTAGGATTCCCCTGCCAGGATAGATTCTATAAAACGGCAGATGTTCTTTTCATCTTCAATGATCACTGCTGTCAGTTTCTGACTCATACATAAGTTCTCCTAAAGGCAATATAAATGTAAATTCCGCTCCGTTCGGATGATTTTTGGCAAAGATCTGTCCGTGATGGGCGTTTATGATGGTTTTACATATGGAAAGGCCGATGCCCATTCCCTTGTGGGAATCGCTGCAGTGGTTTCTGGTGGAAGCATATCCGTCAAAAAGCGAGTCCATGGCTTCCGGATCAAGACCTGTGCCGTAGTCCCGGATGTGAAAACATGCCTGGTTTTCTTCCACGGATACCTGCAGGTCCACAGGCATTTGAGAGCCGCTGTGATAGACCGCGTTTTCCAAAAGATTGATCAGTACCTGCTCAATCAAAGTGGCGTCCATAGGGATCATCAGCAGTTGGTCCGGGATCCGGGCATGGACCACGGCGTCGGGAAGCCGCTTGCGAAAGCGCTGCAAAGCGGAAGATACCACCTCCTCAAGAGGTTCCAGGGTGGTCTTTACGCAGGCAGTTTGGTCGTTGATCCTTGTGACGGACAGAAGATTTTCCACCATATGGAGAAGCCATTGGGCATCCACGGAGATATTCTCCACCAGTTTGGCCTTGGCGTCGCCGGACAGCGCAGACTCCTGCTCCAGATACGATTCCGCAGAGCCGATAATGCCGGTCAGCGGAGTGCGCAGGTCGTGGGAAATGGCCCGCAGAAGATTGGCCCTCATCTTCTCCTTCTCCGCCTCTATGAGCATATGCTCCCGCTCCTTTAAAATCTGCGTCTGCTCCTTCAAATGAGTAGTCAGGGTGCTTGTGAGGGAAGCAATGATCACCATGCCCAGAAAGGTAACCGGATATCCGTCCAGGGTAAAGTTCAGCTCCAGGTAAGGATAGGTAAACACAAAGTTGATAAAGATAACGCTTAAAAACGCGGCTGCGATCCCCGGCACGTACCCGACTGTATTCTGCGCCACTAACATGGTGGCCAGGACATAGAGGATAGCCACATTGGCAGAGTTGTGGGACAGGAGGAAAAAGACGGAGGACAGCAGGGTGGCAGCGGTAAGGAGGAAAAGGGTGATCTTTATATTATGCAGTAGGACCGCCCGCTTCATCCGATGCCCTTGTCCTGGCCGACATGGCCGGTTCTCTTGGATGCCAGGGATCGCTTCTGCTGTACCATAAATTCAAACTGTTCCGTGGAGATGCCGGCTTCCTGAAGCCGTTCCAGCCGCCTTTGCCGGCGGATCATCCGGGCTTCATCCTCTTTTTGCCGGTTCCTTTGCTTGAGAAAGAGTACGGAGCCTGCCCCAACGGCCACAGCAAGAGCGGCAGCCGCAGCAAGCCAAACCGCCATGGGAACAGCGGCGAAAAATCGCCCTATGGTTTGGATGAAAGAAAGTTTCGGCCCCTCTCCGTCGCCGCCATCTTCTGCGGTGCTGCTTGCTGCCAAAGGCTCCGCCGCGGCAAGGGGGACTAAAAGACTCTCTGCGTCCTCTGATTGCCGGAGGCTGCCGGAAGGTGCCGGATCTTCTGTGGAACCGTCCGCAGCCTTTGTTTCCCGGCTTCCCGACTCAGCCAGAGAGACTACGGAAGCCGGAAGCATCACCTGGTCAGGGGACATGGCTTTCACCGTCAGATAAGTAAATCCGATCTTTCGATCGTTCCAGTAATATTGGACCCTGGCAATGGAGCCGGCCGGGTCGCTGGCCGTTAAGTCGTAAGCCAGCTGGGATGTTACCGAGTCAAAATCAGCGTCCTTTGGAACGGTTATCTTCATATCAGGGTCCAGTTCCAGGCCGGAAAGGCCGGTTGGAGAAAGCCCTCCGATGATCATATCATTTTCCACGGAAGTAAAGCCGGTGTCAAAGTCAGCGGCAGACACCGTGAGAAAATTTTTGAAGCCGAAATTCAGCAGGGCTTTCGTATCCTTATAGTGGGAGGAGTGGCCGTTTAAGATCACCGCCACCAGCGTCATGCCGTCCCGTCTCGCGAAAGTTACAAGGGTGTTGCCTGCCAGGGATGTGTATCCGGTCTTGCCGCCCAGGGCGCCGCTGTAGTATTCCGGCATATTTTTCTTGATCATCTTGTGGCCGGGGTAGATGCGCAGCCCCTCACGGTTCCATTTGGTAGGAGGAAGGTCATAATACAGGGTGGAGTCAATACCCATAAAGGTTTCGTTGTTAAGGGCCGCCCGGCCGATCAGGGCCATATCGTAGGCGGAAGTATAGTGATTGGGGTCATTAAGGCCGCTGGGATTGGAAAAATGGGAGTCCTGACAGCCCAGAGAAGCCGCCCGGGCGTTCATCAGCTCGGCAAAGGATTCCACGCTTCCCGCCACGTGTTCCGCCAGGGCATTGGCCGCTTCATTGGCCGACTGGAGCAGCAGGGCATAAAGGCAGTCCCGGACGCTTAAGACGTCCCCCTCGTCCAGACCGGCGCTTTTGCTGCCCTCCTCCACGTTGTAGACCGCGTTGTGGGAGAAGGTGACCATCTCGTCCAGATCGCACCGCTCAATGACGATCAGGGCCGTAAGGATCTTGGTGATGCTGGCCGGGTAATAAGGGGTGTGAGCGTTTTTGCCGTAAAGGACTGTGCCGGTGTCCGCGTCCATGACGATTCCGCCCTCAGCCTGTATGGATATGTTGTCAGGCCATTGGGAGGCAGCATGGGCATTGACAGGAAAAAGCCCGGTAAAAAGGGCTGTACAAAGTAAAAAAGTTAGGATTCGCTTCATCGGTCATTAATCTCCATGATGTTTTATTCGGCGGTTCTTAACAATGAGGAAAAGGCACAGGAAGGAGATCGCCAGCACGGAGCCGGCAAACAATATGCCGATCCGGGCGGCAGTATCCATAAAAAAGGGCTCCGGAACAATATTGATCAGCAGGTCTGTGCGGGCATCCAGGATCCAAAGATCATTGTCAAAGAAGATCTGGTGGAAAATAATAAAATATTTGGTGAAATCCGTGGATATCAGCGCAGCCAGGCCGCAGGCAATGACAAAAAACAGTCCCGTGCCGGCGCATACGGAGACGGGAAGCACCTTTTTCACCTGGGCCTTAAGGAGGAACAGGAGGGCCAGACAAATCGCCGCCCCCGCGGCGCAGGCCCGTCGGAGCATGAGACCTCCCAAAAACAGTCCCCGCACATCCTCCATATGGGCGATCTCCCGCGCGTTGAAAAACTCCCGGGGCTGTCCGTTTACCGTGGTGGGAACATGAAGGTCCTCCCGCCGGCCCCGCAGGTAGGCCATCATCTCATGGGTCACTTCCAGCAGGTCGTCCATCTCCATACGGACGCTGGCAGTAACATTATATTTGGCATATTCTTTTTCATAGTATCCGGGAGTCCAGTAAGTGACAGCTTCCACCGAGGTGATGAGAAGCATGATAATGAGACAAAACGCAAACAAAATGCCCAGGGCATAATGGACGGTTTTCATATAAAACACCTCCCGACTTATTGGTATAAGGTCTGTCCGTTTCAGCCTTATACCGGAATTATAGTATAATCCGGGTCAGGAGACAAGAGGAAAACGGGAAATTATTGTGAAGATACACCGCAAAAGCTGCGGTTTTGGCGGTGCGGAGGGAAAAACAGCCCGGCAGGTCTTACCGCTGTCAGTGACAAAGGCGCCGGACCTGCCGGGAAAGATCTTGTTAACACATGTTAGTCGTGGGTGAGGAACTGCTTGTTTACATAAGCCTGGGTTCCGTTGTAATTGATGATGGCCCACTCATCGTCGTAGTCTTCCACATAATCCACGATGGTGCCGTTCTCCAAAGATCCCAGCTTTTCTCCCGCCGTGGAAGGCTCGGAGCGGACGTTGAGGACGTCGGCGGAGATCTTGTACACAGGGGCCGGGGTGGTCTCCGGCATGGTCTCAACGGAAACGGGAGCCGTGGTAGGCGGTTCGGTCATGGGCGCGAACGTCTCGGTGGGAGCGGAGGCCGAAGTATCCTTTTCTTCCTCCGGCTTATGGGGATTCAGCACCCGGACCAGGACCACAATAATGATGATAACCGCCGCGGCAAGTCCCAGGCGGATAAGGTCCACGGCAGAGAAAGAGAAGCCTCTGGAAGGCTGTCTGCGCCTGCTCCTGGTGGAAGAGGACTGGGGCCTGGGATTCCTGGAGCCGGAATTTCTGGGGCCTGCAAAACCTCTCCCCGAAGAGCCTCTGCCCCCGGAGCTCCTGCCGCCCTGGGGGCGGTTTCTGGCAGGTCTTTGCGTAGGACGTCCTTTTTTTGACTTATATTCGTTAGCAAATGTATAGACCTCCTGGGAGAGCAGATGGTATGCCTGATTGGCGTCGTAGGCATCGTCATTGCCCTCATGGACAGCCTTATTGCCCAGCATGCGGATCTTGTGGTAATGCTCGCAGGTGGTTTTATTGATCCACTGGTAGTCATAGAGGGCGTCAATGGAAGATGCCAAATCCTCCTCGGCAACGGAAGCGTTGTCGCATAAGTAGTCAACCATAAGTTCAAGAACCTGGCGGGATTTGATCATGGCCATGTTGTATTGTTTTTGGCCGATCAAAGTTTCGGCGTCCTTTACTCCTTGGCGTATGTCTCCCCAAGTGTTTGCGATATCCGGTGCAGCCATAAAAACCTCCTTGTTTTAAAAGTGACATGCAGTCATTGGTTTCATTATACTATTATTTGACAATTTATGCACGTAAAATTTGCAAATGTTACAAAAAATGTAAGAAAATTATGCCTAAAAAGATATTGCTTGAAAAGAACGGCCCGGGATGATAAAATGAAAAGACAATGATTTTTCGGAGGAGCAGTATATGAGATTACGGCATATCCCGGGGGCTGAGGAGGAGATCGCCAAGAGTCCCTATGTGATCCAGGATCCCCGGGAGCATAAAGGCAGATGGAACCAGGTGTTTGGAAATGATAATCCTGTGATGATTGAGGTTGGGATGGGGAAAGGGAAGTTCCTTATGGAACTTGCCGGCGCCAATCCGGATATCAATTATGTGGGGATCGAGATGTATTCCAGCGTGCTCCTTAAGGCGATCCGGAAGAGAAAGGACACCAGGCTTTCCAATCTGTGGTTTCTGCGGGTGGATGCCAGGACACTGGCGGATATTTTTGCCTTTGGAGAGGTGCATAAGATCTATCTGAACTTTTCGGACCCGTGGCCCAAAGACCGCCACGCCAAAAGAAGGCTCACTTCTCCGGAATTCATGGCAGTTTATGATAAGATCCTTACAGCCCAGGGTACCGTGGAGTTTAAGACCGATAACCGTCAGCTGTTTGACTATTCTCTGGAATCGATCCCCGGCGCAGGGTGGACGGTGCAGATGCATACCTTTGATCTTCACCACAGCCCCTACATGGAGGGGAACGTGATGACAGAGTATGAGACGAAGTTTTCCGGTGAGGGAAAGCCGATCTGCAAGCTGATCGCCGCCAGGGAAGTCTCCTTAAGACGGGATGACACCAAAGACAGGACATAAAAGGCCGGATCGGCAGGGCGGAATAGAAATCCGGAATCTGCGTATCTTAATAGAAAGCAGATGCGGGAGATGCAAAGAAAGCCTATGGCCGTGAAGGAGACTATCATTAAGAAACTGCAGCAGGCGACTTGCGATAAGACGGAGCTGAACCGAAAAGTAGTAAAATGGCAGAAGTCCTTAAAGGAAGCGGAAAAAGCTTTAAAGGACGGCGGAAAAAAAGATTCAAAGAAATAGGAGGGATATATTATGGCAATGAAGTTAACAAGCGGCAATTTTGAGACTGAGGTGTATCAGGCAGAGGTTCCGGTGCTGGTAGATTTCTACGCGGATTGGTGCGGCCCCTGCAAGGCCATGGCTCCGGTGGTGGAGACGCTGGCTGAGGAATACGCCGGCAAGGCCAAAGTAGGTAAGATCAACACGGATGAGAACCAGGATATCGCCATGGAGTACGGCATCATGTCCATCCCTACATTTTTGGTGTTCAAAGGCGGTAAAGTGGTGAACAAGATGATCGGCATGCAGGATAAGAGAAACCTTGTTGCTGCCATCGAGGAAGCTTTGTAAAAGAAAATTAAGAACATCACCCAGGAAAACCGGCGGTTTTTGCGGAATCAGGCCCGCGCCGCCGGTCTTTTATAAAATTTTTTGAGGAATTGTGAAGATTTTATGAAAAAAGGGGTTGACATTTGACGCTTCATGCGATAGTATAATGTTCGTGCCGCAGAGATCGCACACAAGTTAACAGAGAGCGCCTTTAGCTCAGTTGGTAGAGCAGTAGACTCTTAATCTATTTGTCCAGGGTTCGAGTCCCTGAAGGCGCATGTAAAGTACTGGTTTTGATGACAAGGAGCATTGGGGCCGGTGCTTTTTTTGTTTTTCGAAAAGACACAGAAGAAAGGAGGGGCATGGGCAACCATGGTATTTAGTTCACTGATTTTTTTGTGGCTGTTTCTCCCGGTGGTATTTGTACTTAACACCATCCTGCCGTCCCGGTACTCCAACGGTCTGCTCCTTCTTGCAAGCCTGATCTTTTATGCCTGGGGGGAGCCGGTCTTTGTTTTACTCATGGCATTGTCCATTGTGGTCAACTGGGCTGTGGGAAGAGGGATCGGATGCCGAAAGGCTTATGGGAAGCTGTTTTTGGCCTTAGGGGTGTTCTTTGACCTTTCCGTACTGGGGTATTATAAGTACGCGGGATTTGGGGCGGACATCATCAACCATCTGGCGGGAAGACGGCTTTTGCCGGTTGCGGAAGCGGCGCTTCCCATCGGGATCTCTTTTTTTTCTTTCCAGGCTATTTCTTATCTGGCGGATGTTTACCGGGGAGAGACGAAAGCTCAGGATCGTCTGATAAACGTGGCATTGTACATCTCCTTTTTCCCCCAGCTTATCGCCGGCCCTATTGTAAAATATAAGGACATCAACAGGCAGCTGGAGAACCGCGCCGTCACAGGGGAAAAGATTGCGGCAGGTTTCCGCAGATTTATCTACGGCCTGGCAAAAAAGGTTCTCATATCCAATGTGCTGGGAAGATCGGCGGACATGATATTTGCCATGGATGTGGCTCATATCGGCGGGGGTATGGCGTGGAACGGGGCCCTTCTGTATACCTTTCAGATCTATTACGATTTCTCCGGCTACTCGGACATGGCCATCGGGCTGGGCAAGATGTTCGGGTTTGATATCCTAGAGAATTTTAACTATCCCTATCTGTCCAGGTCCATAGGCGAGTTTTGGAGAAGGTGGCACATCTCCCTTGGCTCCTGGTTCAGGGAGTATGTTTACATCCCTCTTGGGGGGAACCGCAGAGGGAAGCTGCGCACCTATGTCAATCTGGGGATCATATTTTTCCTTACCGGATTGTGGCACGGAGCCAATTATACCTTTATCTTATGGGGGCTTTACCACGGCGTCTTTTCCGTGGCCGAAAGGCTGGGGCTGAAACGGCTGCTGGAAAAGAGCAGGGTCATATCTCATGCATACCTGTTTTTAACAGTTGTCTTTGGCTGGGTCATTTTCCGGGCGGACAACGTAAAGGACGCGTTTCTGTTTATGAAGAAGATGGCCATGCCGTGGCTGTACAGGGAGCTGGATATTGCGTGGTGGAGATATGAGAGCAATATGACCGTGTTCGTTCTTGTATGCGGGATTCTGGGAATGGGGATCCTCCAAACCGCGGCGCCCAAGAAAGCGGGGGATCTGTGGAAATACTCGGCGGCGGAAAGTTTGTACTGCGTTGCCCTGCTTATAGGGTGCATTGGGGCGCTGGCCAGCGGAACCTACAACCCGTTTATCTATTTTCAGTTTTAAGGGGGTGCTTTTATGGAAAAGAAAGTGAAGAACCTGTATCTGGGAGCCTTTCTCATATTCCTGTGCCTTCCCTGGTTTTTCTGGCTGGTATTGGGCAGGTACGCGGATACCTCCAACAACGAAAACCGAACCCTTGCGGCCATGCCCCAGCTTAATAGGGACAACTGGGAAGACTATCCCGGGCAGTATGAGGCTTATTTTAATGACCGGATCCCGTTCCGCAATGAGCTGATCTCATTTAACAGCTGGATCAATTATCGGTTCTTCCAAACGTCGGTCAATGAAAATGTGATTCTGGGAAAGGATAAATGGCTGTTTTATGACGCGGTCACCGACGGAAATCCCATAGGGGACTACGAGGGGAATCTGACGTTTTCCGACGATGAGTTAAAGGCTATGGAGGACGGGGCCTTAAAGGCGCAGGACAGGCTTAGGAAGATGGGCATTGAACTGGCGGTGTTCATACCCCCCAATAAAGAGCGGGTGTATGCTCAATATATGCCGGAGCGGTATGTCTGCTCCCCTGCTTCAAGGAGCGACCGGATGATGGAGCGGCTGGCCCAGGGAGGCGTGCATATTGTCAATCCCAAGGACAGCCTTATTAAGCAGCAGGCTAAGCATCAGCTGTATTATCCCTATGACACCCACTGGAATCAGCTGGGAGCCTATGTGGGAATCTGCAGCATTTTGGAATCATGGGAATTAAAGACCGCTGATCTGTCACAGCTTACGGTGGAGGAGTCAAAGCGGGACGGCGATGACCTGGCCAATATGCTGAACCTGGGGAAGGCGGTTTTCAACGACAGTATCGAATACCATATCAAAGGCAATTTTGACAGCGAAACACCCATATCGGATCAGCTGGCCCATTTTGAAAATCCGGATGCCAGTTACGACAAAACCGTGTTTCTTTTAGGCGATTCCTACCGTACGGCTATGAGGCCCGGGCTGTGCCTGTATTTTACGGATGTGTACGTGGCCGGGCATGAGAGCTACGCGTATGAAATGCTGGAGCAGGCCCGCCCCGATTACATGATCGTGGAATATATTGAGCGGCATTCTGACAGACTGGCGGACATAGAAGCGCTGATATTTGAGAAATAAAAGATATGGCCGTCCCTTTTCAGAAGATGATTGACGAAAGGGAAGAAAAAAACTATAATGAATTAAGGAGCGGACCCGCGGGACGCCCAGTAAAAACGTAAAACGCAGGGGGAGAAATCATGGTAGAAACACTTAGGAAAAAAGCAAGAAAATCCAACATGCTGAGGGTCATATTCTCGGTGATCGGGGCCGTTGTTCTGCTGGCTGTCACAAAATTTGCCATATTCGACGTGATCACCGGACCGACGAAGCTGGATATCACACAGGATCCGGAGACATATAAGGGAAAGTATGTGACCATTGACGCGGAATATTTTCTGCATGACTACATAGAGCATACCACTACCACCAAAAGAAAGTACGGCGGCAGCACGACCAGCACCAACGGATACAGCTATCTTGTGTTCCAGTCTGTGGATGATTACGAGAAAGAGGCGTCCATATGGTATTTTTACAGCATTTACCTGGACAGTAATCGGGAGGACGAGATGGCCGTGAAGATTGACGAGGCATTTGAGTACTGGAATGACGAGTCGGGACAGGTAGCGCCTCCACAGCCGGTTACCGTAAAAGGAGTCTGGAATCCCATGGATGCCCAGACAGAGAAATATTTCCGGGACGCTCTGGTAAATCTTGAGATCACGGAGACAGAGTTTGACAAGATGTATTTTTATGAGCTGGATACAAAGAATATCGGCGGTGTCAACAGCCTGCTGTTCTGGGTTCTGATGGCAAGCGCCGCCGGGCTTTTGGTCTTTGCCGCAGCCAGCGGCGTAGGCTTTTTCAGCGACGGATATATGAAGAGCATCCAGAAGTATCTCCAGAAAGACAGCTCGGTTTCCATCGCTGCCATTGAGGAGGATTTCAGCCAGGCCCATCTGGTTGAAAAGAAAGTGTGGGTCGGTAAGAAATGGACTGTGTATATGGAGGGCAACGCTGCCAGGATACTGTCCAATAAAGATCTGGTATGGGGATATTATTATCAGCGGACCGGACGCCACAGCGTAAGCGAGATGCGGTTGTTTACCAGAGAGAAAAAGGTGTTCCATATTGGTTTGACCGAGAACTCCACCCAGGAAGCTCTGGGCGTGTACGGACAGCAGCAGCCTCAGATGGTCATCGGATACAGCGGTGATCTGGAAAAGATGTACAACAAGAATTTTCCGGAATTTTTAAATTTGAAGTATAATCCGGCTATGGCCGATGGTTCGGCGGGTTATCCGCAGCTGTAAAGAAGTCTGCCGGGAGGGCGGCGCGTCTGTCCTTCCGGAATTTTTGTCTATAGGGAACATGATTTTTGGCTGAAAATTAATCTTGACATTTCTGCCCGTTGGCCGTATAATATTAAACGTTCTGGTAAACAAGTTCATATAAGCGCCTTTAGCTCAGTTGGTAGAGCAGTAGACTCTTAATCTATTTGTCCAGGGTTCGAGTCCCTGAAGGCGCACGGTAAAGCGTTTATTTCGGTCGATGAAGTCGGGATAAGCGCTTTTATTTTCCCAAAAAGAACCATAATAAATACAAAGAAACCACTTTCCTTTAATGGTAGAATATGCTATACTACAAACCAAAGTCTATTATTCACCGACAGGCAGCAAGAAACGCGTATTGGAAGACGTTTTTAAGGGGTTGCCCTGTCAGAGATTCAGTGGGCTTTTTATTATGTTTAACAATAAAGATACCAGGTAAAGGAGAGAGAACGGCAATGTCAGGAGAGCAGGCAGGTGTTCACCACAGTAGAAAGAGGAAGGGAAGCCTTAATAAACGGATCTTGAGGAATACAACCCTCAACATTTTAGTATTGGTCTTTGTAAGCTGTGTGATCATGGCTTTTTCCATGCAGTCTCTGGCCAATAATATTCTGCTGGACAGTTTGCAGCCCATGGCCAGGCAGTCGGCCAAAACAGTGGAGGCCAATATCCACATGCTGGCGGACAGGATGATGAATGTGGCAGATGATTTCAAGGCGGACATAGGCGCAGGATCATCCCTTTCGGACGGGGAGAGTGTCTGGAAGGAACGCCAGGAGATTTTGACGGAAACCGCCGAGACATACGAACTTTATACCATTGCGCTGTATGATCTGGAGGGCAGGCTGATCCAGGGTATAGACGGCGCTCCAAAGACCATAGAACAGGGGCTATTCGCTCTTATGAAGGAGACCGATAATCTGACTATCGACTCCTCCACCATTTTTCAGGATAAACTGGGGATCACCATGGGCATACCCATAAAGGGGGAGGAAGGGACCATCCTGTATCTGGCATGCGTATACAAATACGACACCCTCAATGATGTGATAAGCAGCATTAACCTGGGCAAAAACGGTATGGCTTACATGGTGAACCCTGAGGGAGTGGTCACGGGCCATCCCGATAAATCGCTTGTACTTGGGGGAAGCACTCTGGAGCAGTTAAACGGGGGACATAAGGAAGCTCTGGGAAGGGTAACTACCGGAGAGACCGGGGCGGTGGAGTTTCCGGTAGACGGGGATGAGATGCTGGTGGCATTTTCTCCTATTCGGGGAACCCAATGGTCTCTGGTGATCCAGAACCCAAAGTCTGATTACAACCATCTGATCAACGCGGCCATGCTGGCGGCGGCTCTTTCCACTTTGGCAGTGCTGGTTGTGTCGATCTTGCTGATCCTGCGTCTGTCCCAGTCCATCTCCAGGCCGGTCAAGAGCGTGACAGACCGAATGATCGCCCTGTCTGACGGCGATCTGCATACGGAGGTCTCTCTTGTCAGTTCCGGGGATGAGCTGGAAGTGATGACGCGGACACTGGATGATACGGTGGAGAGCGTTAACCGGTACATATCCGATATCCAGCAGGTTCTGACCCAGGTTGCAGGCGGCAATCTGCGCATGGAACCGCAGGTAGAATATAAGGGCGATTTTATTTTGATCAGGGAAAGCCTTCATACGATCCTTAATTCCATGAATGAAACGATCAAGGGGCTGCGGGCAGCGGCTGCCAGAGTTGCCAATATGTCGGATGAACTGAACACTCAGTCAGGCTGTCTTCACCAGGCGTCTCTGGAGCAGAGGCAGTATACCCAGGAACTGGTATGCGAGGTCGGCCATGTCAGGGAGCAGCTGTCCAACGTGACCGAGAGCACCAGCCAGACCCGTTCCAAAACAGAGGAGATTACCCGGTGCATCCAGGAGGCCAACAACCGCATGGCCGCGCTGGCCGGAGCCATGGATGACATCAGCGCCAACACCCAGGAGATCACGAACATTGCCAAAGCCATTGAGGATATCGCGTTCCAGACCAACATCCTGGCTATCAATGCTTCGATCGAGGCGGCCAGGGCGGGGGAAGCCGGAAAAGGATTCTCCGTGGTTGCCAATGAGGTAAAAGAGCTGGCTTCCAAAAGCGCGGAGGCGGCCCAAAGCGCTACGGACATGGTGGGCAACACCAGGACGATTATCCAAAACGGCGTAAAGCTGACCACGGATATGGCAGGGTCTTTCCGGGATATCTCCAGGGTTTCGGAACAGATCAGCACCATTTCCGATCAGCTGGTAACTGCCGTACAGGGGCAGGAGCGGGCATTGACCGTGATCGAACAGCGGATCGACACATTTTCCGCCATTACGGACCAGAATCTGCAGAGCGCCAGCGAGACCAAGCAGTCCAGCGGACTTTTGGCCACAGAGGCGGATACGCTGCGGGCCCATGTGAAAAGATTTGTTTTGAAGGAGGAGAAGGGCAGATGAAACGGAAAGCCAGGGGGATCGCCATAGTATGCGCGGCAATGATGATTTTAACAGGCTGCAGCGAAAAAACGTCCCTTCAGGACGGATATTATACGGCTCAGGCCGCCCAGTTCAGCCATGGATGGAGAGAGTACATCACCATCATGGTCAAGGGCGGGAGTATTGTGTCCGTGGAATACAACGCGGAGAATGCCAGCGGCTTTATCAAGAGCTGGGATAATGCCTACATGCAGAACATGTACCACGTCAACGGCACATATCCCAATGAATATACCCGCTACTACGCGGGGCAGCTTTTGGAGGACCAGGGGGACGACTCGATTGACCTTCTGACAGGAGCCACTTCGTCGGGCAATTCGTTCAAAAAACTTTCCGCCGCGGTGCTGGAGCAGGCCCGGCAGGGGGATTCCAGCATTGTGTCCGTCAACACGGAATGAGGATAAACAGATACTGCTTTGCAAAGAGAGGATAACGGAATGGGTCAGGAGACGCGTATCGCGGTGATCGGGATCATTGTGGAAGACAAAAACATGGCGGGGGAAGTCAACAGGCTGCTCCATGAATACGGGCAGTACATCATCGGTCGTATGGGGCTGCCCTATGAGAAAAAGGGCGTCAACATCATCAGCATAGTAGTGGACGCGCCTGCAGACAGCATCAGTGCTTTGTCAGGAAAACTAGGCAGGATTCCGGGGGTAGGCGTAAAGGCGCTGTATTCAAAGGCGGGCGTGGGAAAGCCGGAACAAGAGGATCATTAAAAAGGACCGGGCAGATACAGAGAGGAAAACTTCTGAGTCTGCCCGGTTTTTCTTTTGCCACAAAGTTTTTTGAGTCAGGCTTTTGCCGCCTCCAGCGCTTCGGTACACAAGATCATCTGTCCCAGCAGCATGTAGTCCTTCACCTGGTCCAGCTGGACGATATCCGGAATATACTTTGTGGGAACGTATTTTCCGATCTCTCTTATAAGATCATCGGTCTGTACGATCAGCCGGCATGAGAGAAGGAGAACGTCCGGTCCCAGGATGCATATCATGGATGCAATGGACTGGGCTACCAAGGTCAGAGTCCCCTCCGGAGTCAGGCACAAAGAGCAGCGGTTGCTCTTGCTGTTGGTGGGAAGGTACTGGATCTCTCCGGCCACATGTTTGTACCCCTCAATAAGCTGGCCGTTGATGATGCTGCCCACTCCGCCGGAGGAGCCGACGGCGGGCTGAAACAAAAACGACGGGGAGTGATACCGGTCCTGGGAGGAGTAATAGCCCACGGCGATGCAGTTGGCGTCATTGCACAGGATAAATTTGCGGGAATACTTTTTCGACAGGCACTCCAGCACATTGCTGTCGTCAAAACCCTGGGCCGGCAGCGTCAGCCGCCCCTCGTCAATGATCCCCGGCATAGACAGCCCGGTCAGCTGGATGTCCGGGTAGATGGCAAAGGCCATGTCGCAGAGATCGTAAATATCTTCCAGGGAGATACGGGATTTTATGGAAACCTCATCATAAATAATGTCATTGTGCTCATTATAGATCCTGGAGGTAAACAGGTAGTGATTGTCCTCGTGGAGCAGACCGATGGTAAGAATCTTTACATGGGGCTTGATCTGCTGCTTTAGAGGAAGTCTGCCGGGATAGCTGCGGGTGTGGCGGGCAGCGGGCTCCAGAAGCGGTTCCAGGCTGGAAAATATGGCCCGCACGTCATAGGTGGCAAAAATCCTGGGCGGTATTTTCCGCACCTTTTTGTTGTGGAGTATTTTTTGGGCAGTATCATATATGTAGGAGATCTGGGGCGCCAGCAGGATAATGTCGTACTGGCTGGCGGTTTGGTACAGGTTTCCGTAGGAGACCGCGGAAAATTCATAGTTTAAGGACAAAAGCTGGGCGGATTCGTTAAGCTTCTGGGCAAAAAATCCGGTAGTCAGGCCGCTGGTGCAGGATAACAGGACCCGCACAGGCGGTTTGGCGGTCAATTCTTTTACACACTCCAGCATCTCGTCAAACAGCTTCATGGCATGTTCCAGCGTGTGCATCTGGAAATGGAGGTAGAACACGTGGCGGTTTGTGACCAGATTCAGCACATAGAGCTGGATGATGTCCATGGGAAAGAACGTAACCTCGCCGCGGCAGTAGCTGGTTTCGATAACGATCACATTTTCGTCTTTTTCGCTGACAAACATGCGGTAGTTTGGGCTTGTCTGCGTCAGGACCCATTGGCGGAATTCATCAATAAGGTTGCTGTTTGCTGTTGTTCCCATGAAATAATCCCCCTTTTTGTTAAAATGAAATACCTACCTGTTAGTATAAAGGCTTGGGAATTTGGTGTCAATTGGGGAGTAAGGAAATACACGGCATTATGCCCAAAGATTCCCTATGGAATTCCCAGGTTCTGTATGTTAATATTATTTTGTAACAGAAATGTAAAATAATTGTAACAGACAGGAGGATACTATGAGAAAATTTGCATTATATGCCGCAGTGGCGGCGACAGCAATGGCAGGAATGGGGACTATGACCTCCCAGGCTTCGGTAAAGGCTTATGTGATCGGCGGAAATTACGGAGGAAACTGTTCAAACGGAATGTCTGTGGGCAATGGAAATTCATTGAATGAGATCTTACAGATGGTCACATCCGGCGGCGCAGGTTCCGGCCTGCTGGCTCCCACCCTTCCAGGGACCTTGGACAATCCCCTTACACCCAACGGTTCAGGAAACTGGGGGAATGTGCTGAAGCCGGACGGCAACGGTTCCTGGAACTGTCCCGTACTGCCGGACTGCTCCGGCTCCTGGAACTGCCCCACAGGTCCCGACTGTTTTGGCGGAACAAATTGTCCAGGGAACCAGAATACCGGAAACCAGAACCCAGGTGATCAGAATCCCGGAAACCCAAACCCAGGTGACCAGAACCCTGGAACCCAGTATCCGGGGGATCAAAACCCCGGAGATCAGTATCCGGGAGATCAAAATCCCGGCAATCAGGATCCGGAACAGCCCACGGACCAGGAGCGGGCTTATATCCAGCAGGTGATCACCCTGGTCAATGAGGAGCGGGCTAAGGCGGGGCTGTCTCCGGTGACCGAGGCAGGAGATGTGGCAGCTGCGGCAAGCGTCCGGGCCAGAGAGATCCCCGGCAATTTTTCCCACTCAAGACCCAACGGGACCTACTATAATACGGCGCTGGACGAGGGCGGGGTAAAATACCGGGGAAGCGGGGAGAATATCGCCTACGGACAGAGAACGGCAGCAGAGGTTATGAACGGCTGGATGAACAGCCAGGGCCACAGAGCCAATATCCTTAACGGCAATTACACCAATATCGGTGTGGGATATTATGAGAACGGCAGCGGTGTGAAGTACTGGGTGCAGTTGTTTACATATTAATAGAAACATGGGATGGCGTCAGGGCGGCGCTGCCGCCATACATAAAAAAGAAGCTCCTGCCAGGGGCTTCTTTTTTATGTATCTCATATCCGTTTTCACGATCACATCTTCCGGTATTCGGCCATATGTCCGGGCAGAGTCAGGGCTTTTAAGTTCATGCACTGTTCCAGCTGCTGGGGCGTCATAAGGTTCTGCTGCAGCACCAGATCCCTGACGGACACGCCGCTTTCCAAAGACTGTTTGGCAATATCGGCAGCTTTCTTGTAGCCGATAGAAGGACACAGGGCAGTGGCGATGGCTGCGCTGGATTCCACCAGATGCTCGCAGCGGTCCCGATTGGCGGTGATGCCAAGGATGCAGTTGTCGATCAGGGTCTGGACAGCCCCGGTCAATGTGTCGATGGACTCAAAAATATTGTAGAAAATAACCGGTTCAAAAGCATTAAGCTCCAGCTGGCCCGCTTCGGCCGCCAGGGTCACGGTCACGTCATTGCCGATAACATTGAAAGCCACCTGGCTTACTACCTCCGGAATTACCGGGTTGATCTTGCCGGGCATGATGGAGGAGCCGTTCTGCTTGGGCGGCAGGTTGATCTCCCCCAGGCCCGTCTTGGGGCCGCTGGACAAAAGCCGCAGGTCGTTGCAGATCTTCGACAGGCTGACGGCGCAGGTCTTCAGCGCGGAAGAGATATTCACAAACCCGTCCAGATTCTGGGTGGCGTCAAATAAGTTCTCCGCCTGATAGCAGCTGGTCTGGCACACCAGGTTCACGTTCTTTATGATATGGAACAGATACACCGGGTTCACGTTAATGGCAGTACCCACAGCCGTAGCCCCGATATTGAGCATCTTCAGATCCTCGTCCAGCCCCTCAAGCCGTTCAATATCCCGCCTGACCACGGCAGAATAGGCCTCAAAGGACTGGCCCAGGCGGATGGGGACCGCGTCCTGCAGCTGGGTGCGGCCAATCTTGACCACATCGTCAAATTCCACGGATTTCTGCTGTAACGCTTTGTGAAGCCGCTTAAGCTCCTTTACAAGGCCGGGCAGCAGTTCCAGGATGGTCAGCTTTCCGGCGGAAGGGATCACGTCGTTGGTGGACTGGGCCATGTTCACATGGTCATTGGGATGGACGATAGAATAGTCTCCCTTTTCCCCTCCCAGGATCTCGATGGCCCGGTTGGCTATGACCTCGTTGGCGTTCATGTTGGCGGAAGTCCCGGCGCCGCCCTGGATGGCATCCACAATAAACTGATTATGCAGCTTCCCCGCGATGATCTCGTCGCATGCCTGGAGGATGGCCTTGCCGATGCGCTCATCCAGCACATTGGCCGCCATGTTGGTCATGGCAGCGGCCTTCTTGATCCTGGCCAGATTATTGATAAATACAGGGTGCAGGGGACGCTTTGTGATGTTGAAATTGTGTTTGGCCCTCAGCGTCTGGACTCCATAATAGGCTTTTATGGGAACCTCCAGGGTCCCTATCGAGTCGGATTCAAGTCTCATATTATATGCCCCTCTCATTTTTCTTCGATTATCTATATATTTTATTGTAACAGTTCAGGTAGGTCTGCGCGTTTACCGCGCTGACCGTACGAAAACGTAATGGCAGCAGGCATCTGGCCCCATCGCGAAGCGATTTTCATGGCCGGATGCGTAACAGTTCAAGGGTTATCTGAACTGTTACAATCTATTATAACAAATTCTCCAACTCTTTCAAGTTGTTTCATTATCTCTTTGGATATTCTTTCTAAATTCTGAAAATAGAAAAAATTTTTCCGATTTGATTGCAGTTTTTACAGTCTGTGTGCTATACTGAATGAATGGAGATGAGAAGGGAGATGACATTATAATGAAGAAACTGATTTCCTGGAACGTAAACGGATTGCGGGCCTGCGTAGGCAAAGGCTTTTTCGAATATTTTAAAGAAACAGACGCGGATATTTTCTGCATCCAGGAGACGAAGCTCCAGGAAGGCCAGATAGACCTTCCCATGGATGGCTACCATCAGTACTGGAATTACGCCAAGAAGAAAGGTTATTCCGGCACTGCCCTTTTTACAAAAGAAGAACCATTGTCCGTCACATACGGAATCGGAATAGAGGAACACGATCAGGAGGGGCGGGCCATCACTGCCCGGTATCCCGATTATTATGTGGTCACCTGCTATACTCCCAACTCCCAGAGCCAGCTGGCCAGACTGTCTTACCGCATGGAGTGGGAGGACGCGTTTTTGGCCTATCTAAAGAAGCTGGAGGACGACAGGCCGGTGATCGTTTGCGGCGACTTAAATGTGGCCCACAAGGAGATCGATTTGAAAAATCCCAAGACCAACCGCCAAAACGCCGGTTTTACGGACCAGGAGAGGGAGAAGTTCACCCGCCTTTTAGAGGCAGGATTTATTGACACTTACCGCTATTTTAATCCGGACAAAGAAGGGGCTTACTCCTGGTGGTCCTACCGGTTTAAAGCCAGAGAGAAAAACGCCGGATGGCGCATTGACTACTTTTGCGTCTCCCAGAGCCTAAAGCAGCGGCTGGCCGGCGCGGATATCCGCTCTGACATTACCGGGTCGGACCATTGCCCTGTAGAGTTGGTGATAACATGAATCTGATGACCATAGAACATCTGACAAAATCATACACGGAACGGCTGCTGTTTGACGACACGGATTTTAGCATCAATGAAGGGGAGAAGATCGGCATCATCGGCATCAACGGGACCGGCAAGTCCACCCTGCTCAAGATCATCGCCGGCCTGGAGGAGCCGGACGGGGGAACTATGGTAAAGGCCAGGAACCTGGATATGCGCTGCCTTACCCAGAACCCTGTGTTCGTGGCAGGCGACACCATCCTGGAGAGTATCGTCCGGGATAATGAGGGCCATGAACACCCCTGGGACTTAGAAAGCCAGGCCAAGATGATGCTGACAAAGGTGGGGATATTTGACTTTGACGCAAAGGTGGAGACCTTATCCGGAGGCCAGAGAAAGCGGGTAGCCTTAGTAAGCGTCCTGATGTCCCCCACGGATCTTCTGATCCTGGACGAGCCTACCAACCACCTGGACAGCCAGATGGCCCAGTGGCTGGAAGATTACCTGAAAAAGTTCCGGGGCGCTATCGTGATGGTCACCCATGACCGGTATTTTCTGGACAGCGTAACCAGCCGCATCATAGAGCTGGATCGGGGCAAGTGCTTCAGCTACCAGACCAACTACGAAGGCTATCTGAAACGGAAGGCGGAGCGGCTTGACATGGCGGCGGCTTCCGAGAGAAAACGGCAGTCTATTTTGAAGGTGGAGCTGGCGTGGATGCAGCGGGGCGCCAGAGCCCGGTCCACCAAGCAGAAAGCTCACATCCAGAGATACGAAGCCCTGCGGGACCAGAAAGGACCGGAAGCGGACAAGGAAGTGGAGCTGGAATCGGTCTCCAGCCGTTTGGGCCGCACCACCATAGAAGTGGAAGAGCTGTGCAAAGCCTACGAGGACAATGTGCTTTTGCGGGATTTTACGTATATTTTTCTGAAAAATGACAGGGTGGGGATCATAGGACCCAACGGCAGCGGCAAATCCACGCTGATGAAGATGATCGCCGGGTGGATAAAGCCGGATAAAGGCCGTATTCATATGGGTCAGACGGTGAAGATCGGCTATTTTTCCCAGGAAAACGAGGCCATGGATGAAAGCCTGAAAGTGATCGACTACATTAAAAACGCGGCGGAGTACGTGCGGACCAAAGACGGGAGCGTCAGTGCTTCCCAGATGCTGGAGCGGTTTTTGTTTCCGCCGGAAGTCCAGTATACGGTCATCGGCCGGCTGTCGGGAGGGGAGAAGCGGCGGCTGTATCTTCTGCGGATACTTATGGAAGCGCCCAATGTGCTGCTTTTGGACGAACCCACCAATGATCTGGATATCCGGACCCTGACCATACTGGAAGACTATTTGGACGGATTTGAGGGCATTGTCATCGCCGTATCCCATGACCGGTATTTTTTGGACCGGACTGTGAGGCGGATATTCGCCTTTGAGGGACAGGGCCGGGTGATCCAGTATGAAGGCGGATTTACCGATTATCAGGCAGCTTATGAGAGGAAACAATTGGAAGAACAAGGGGACCTTGGCAGAAGGTCCGGGGAGAGAAAGCAGTCCGGCAGCGCAGGCCAGATTAAGGAAAAAGACGGCCGGACAAGGGAGAAAAAGTTAAGGTTCACGTACCAGGAGCAGAAAGATTGGGAAGTGATTGAGGATCAGATCCAAGAACTGGAAGAAGAGATAGAAAAGTTAGAAAGCCAGATCGAGGCAGCGGCCAGAGATTTTATAAAACTGCGGGAATTGATGGAAGAAAAGGAAGAGAAAGAAAAGCTGCTGGAAGAGAAAATGGAGCGTTGGATGTACTTAAATGAGCTGGCGGAGAGGATTGCTGCCGCCAGATAAAGGGGGCATACGGTGGAACAGTACAGAAGATTGACAGAAGAAACGCAGAGATATCCCATAGGACTTACGACCACGGACAAGAAACTGCACATATCAGTGATTGGAGCGAAAGAAACCTGCAGTCTGGTGTTATTTCAGCAGGAAAGCGGTGAACCGGATTTAAAGATCCCCATGGACCCGGCAGCCCGGGAGGGGGATGTGTGGAACCTGACCGTGGAAGGCAGATGGCCCAGAAAGACCATGTACTGTCTGGAGATGGACGGCGTTTTAAAAGGCGACCCCTGCGGCCGGCAGTTTGCGGGCTGGGAGCGGTGGGGGGATCCAAAGAATCTGGAACATGTGATGAAAAGTCCCCTGTATCCGGAGATATTTGACTGGGAGGGCGACAAGCCGTTAAGGATACCCATGCATGAGAGCATCATTTACCGCTGTCATGTAAGGGGCATGACATGTCATAAATCTTCCGGTCTTAGGAACAAAGGAACTTTCAGGGCCTTGACCGAGAAGATACCTTATATAAAGGAGCTGGGCGTGACGGCTGTGGAGCTGATGCCGGTAAATGAATTTCAGGAGATTGTGACCCAGGAGACCGGCTGGACTCCCAAAGCCGACCAAAAACCGAAAGCTACGGGACGCCTTAATTACTGGGGCTACACGACCGGGTACTACTACGCGCCCAAGGCTTCCTACAGCAGCGGACAGAAAAAGCGCCCGGTGCAGGAGATGAAGACTCTGGTAAAGGAACTTCACCGTCAGGGCATGGAGCTGATCATCGAGCTGTATTTCAGCGGAAAGGAAAGCCCGGCCATGGTGCTGGACATTGTCCGTTTTTGGGTAAAGGAATACCATGTGGACGGCATCCATCTGGTGGGGTACGCTCCCACGGAGCTTATCGGCAAAGACCCGTACCTGCGCCATACCAAGCTGTTTGCCACCAGCTGGAGCGGGGTGGAGGGGAGCAAGGACAAACATCTGTCGGAATATAACGACGGATTTCTCACGGATATGCGCAGAGTGCTCAAAGGTGACGAGGACCAAATGCGCCCCTTTATCTACCGGGTGGGCCACAATCCAAAAGGTTACGGCGTCGTAAACTACATGGCGCATACCAACGGATTTACCATGATGGACATGGTGTCCTATGACCGCAAGCACAATGAAGATAACGGGGAAGGCAACCGGGACGGCAGCGACTACAATTACAGCTGGAACTGCGGTTTAGAGGGAATCTCCAAAAAGAAAAAGCTGATGGAGATCCGCTTAAATCAGATCCGCAATGCCATGACGCTTCTGTTTTTGAGCCAGGGTACGCCCCTTCTGCTGGCCGGCGACGAGTTTGGCAATTCCAAATCGGGCAACAATAACGCCTACTGCCAGGACAATGAGCTTTCCTGGATAAACTGGAATCAGTTAAGGACCAACAAAGACATCTGGGATTTTGCCACATTTATTATAAATTTTCGGAAAGAACATCCGATATTCCATATGGAAGAGGAACCGCTGAACATGGACTATCTGGCCTGCGGCCATCCCGACGTATCGTTCCACGGGGAGAAGGCATGGAGGCCGGAATACGAAAACTTCCGCAGACAGCTGGGAGTCCTGTACTGCGGAGAATATGGGAAAAAAGAGGACGGCGCCCCGGATGACTATTTTTATGTGATGTATAACATGCACTGGGAGCCTCATGAGTTTGGCCCGCCCCGTCCGCCCAAGGGCCGCAGATGGCATGTGGCTGTGGATACCAGTTTAAGCCAGATAAACGGCTATTACCCTCCCGGAGAGGAGCCCATTGCCCAGGACCAGAGGCGCTACCTGGTAAATGGACGGTCAGTTGTTGTCCTTATAGGAAAGGCCCATGAGGCGGAAAAAGAAGAAACGCCCTGTCAGGAGAAGAATGTGGGCCTTATAAAGTGAAAGGATAAAACGGACATGAAAAAATATGATTACGTATTGGTTGGAAGCGGTCTGTTTGCCGGAGTCTGGGCGTATCTGGCCCTTAAGCAGGGAAAGCGCTGCCTGGTGGTGGAAAAGCGCGGCCATATTGGCGGCAACATCTACTGTGAGGATATGGAGGGGATCCATGTACACAAATACGGAGCCCATATTTTCCATACCAGCAATAAAACCGTGTGGGAGTTTGTCAATAGCTTAGCAGAGTTTAACCGCTACACCAACAGCCCTGTGGCAAA
>Ga0137308_100688_pt1 | contig 48120 bp, 38 predicted proteins | sample Inofrocosms_June_FD_97181 | JGI IMG/M metagenome (GOLD analysis project Ga0137308, IMG submission 97181) | Mouse cecal microbial communities from Vienna, Austria - N-Acetylneuraminic and N-Acetylglucosamine D2O microcosms_June | ecosystem: Host-associated > Mammals > Digestive system > Large...
TACACGTTGTGCCACCCCTGACCAGAAACGGCCTATGCCATACGTCAGTCTGCCTGCTTTTGAAATGAACGACGGATCGATTGCCACTGCCATGTCATCGGACGGTCCAAAACAATCCTGCGCCATACCTATGTTGACTTTCATCCAGTCTACGGGTGTCTTGAAATTGGAGGCAAAGGTCTTGGCTGTACGACCGCCATAGCGCGACAGCCGGGTAAAATTGACTTTGCCCGGAATCAACGCCACAGTGCGTATTGTTAAAATCAGCCAGTTGAGGAACCTTTTGCTCATCTTGGTTGTAGTATTTTCAAATACCGACTTACACCGAAAGGTGAAGTCTTTGAGAATCGTCAATACGTTCATATTGTCTAATGTTTTTATAATGAACGTTTTGGCGATTCATTTGTATTTGACAATTCGTTATATTAACTTAAGTTTCAACTACTTCTGTAATTTTTACCGAATCATTGTTTATAAGCACAAAGTTACAAAAATATTTTAGGAAATTAACACAAAGTGATAAGATTTCAACTTTTTAGATTGAACAGTTGCCCTTATAAATGTGCCCTTAGAAGAGCAGCTTTCCTTTTGAATATGTAAATATTTGAATAAGTCCCTATATATCTGTGGATTGAAAATCAATGACCTTCATCTTGCCATTAACATCAAAAAGAAAATTTCCTTCATTAAAATCAATTTTTCCGCTCGGACAAATTGAGACTAACTCGTGATAAGCATCATTAATAAAATCAAAAAACTCAAGAGAGTCTTCCTTTCGAGTTCTGATTTCAGACTCAGTTAATCCCCGATTATGAGATTCATCTTCATTCAAATGGTCGATATAATTGATAAGTAATTCCCTCGTTCTATCAATCTCAAGGGTTTTATTACTACGATAAAGGATTTGTAAATCATCATTAGACATTGGGGATATCGGACCCGCAAATAAAGTGAACCAAGCATGTTTGAAATCATAAAGCGAGTCTTTCATCTTAGATTGACCATCGGGATTGACAAACAAACGTTCTTGCAGAATCCAAGCATAGGAGCGTTTCTGAAATTTAAAATAAAACTTATCAACCGCTACAATATTGCAAAGATTCAAGTTCTGCCGCCCGCGAAGTGCTTTACATGTTGAGACTTCACCGGGATCCAATGTGAATTTGATAACATTGTTGTTTTCTGTCAAAAAAGCAGTGCCAAAATTACCATGTCCAAGCATTTCCTCAATTTTATATTGTGGGAATACGCGGTTAAACTCCTTTTGGAGTAAATAAGCCTCTATTTCATTCATCTTAAAATTTTTAATAAAATTCCTTAAGTGTCAAGCCAATGATCCGTTAGCTTTATTGTCTGACTCTTTGGTTGAGAATCTTTCGGAAGCTCCTCTACTTGTAACACAATCGGCAAGTCCGCAATAAGTCCGGATAATATACAAGCACCAACTGGCAGTATAGGCAACGATTCCAAAGATACCTTATCAAGGTATGATACCGCTTTGTCAATCATGTCGATATCCTTATTATTGACCAGACGATGAATGAAATAATTATGCAATTGGGAGATTATAGTTGGAGAAATATCCGAGGGTCTTTGGCTTGATATAGTAAGGAAGACCCCGAACTTACGTCCTTCCTTGATTATTTCTTCAAATGTTTCCAAACGGAAATCTTTGAATGATTCGTTTTCTCGAAGAGATTCATAAGAAAGAACATTATGAGCCTCATCCACTATGATGTTCAGAGAAGAATTGTTTTCCTCCCTATTTTTCTTCTCCTCATACAGACGATAAGACACAAACATAGGAATAAGCTTCTTAACCGCAAGATTAGCTTGATTAAGATCAATTACGACTAAATTATTGTTATTCCAAAAATCAATGTTATTATCGAATATGAAAACCTTATCAAAATCATGAACAAAACGTTTAAGCTTATTGATAACGGGGGCAATGTGTTCATTCAATGCCCGATTACTAAGAATATCTTTTATTAGTTGGATATAAAGAAAGTGTATAATCCCGTTAAGATAATCTTCAGGAAACTCATAACTTTTGGCTGCCTTATATATGCATGTCTCCTTGATATACTTAACATTATTAGGATCGTTCATATATTTCACTCCGTTGTCGCACTGTATATAGTAACAATTATTCTTGGCATGCCATATTAAGTCGTATTGGATGGGTTTTGGCAATCCTAAACCATCATAGTCATGTGGTAGAATTTCTTCAAAATAATCCAATATTTGCTTTGACTTAACTCGGTCGCTCATTATAAGAGTATCACTAACGAGGTTTCTTAACATTTTTCTGATGTAAACTCGTGGGTTCTCTTTATCTTTTACAGAGTTTAAAAGCCTGAGAGCACGGCTTATAAATGGCTGCTGTGTTTTCTCAGAAGCGCTACATAGTATATATAGTAATTCTGGTTTCAGCATGTCTTCTTCCCTCAAAGGAAGTCTATCCTTTTGAGTTCTGGTAGATATCTGATATGTCGTTTTTTTTTGTGTTATTGTATTTACTCCAGAATATTCTCCATTAAAATCAAATAAGACAAATTTAGCATTGTCCCTGAAATGTGATTGGTCGTTAAACTTTTCAAAGAGAGCTTTATATATATTGGCAAGTGTGTGGCTTTTACCACTACCGGTGTTGCCGAATATGCCAATATGGGATGCAAAAAGCTTGTTGATACTAACTTGTATCGGAACATTCTCATCTGCCATAAGATGCCCGATGTTAAGTGTTAGCTCATTTTCCTTTGCAAACCGATGAATTGCCGAAAATTCCTCGTTATCCATAAGATAACATGTGTCGCCTATTAGAGGCAGCTCTTTGATACCTTTATTATATTGCCTATTGTCAAAATAGCCTATTAATTTGACTATCAGAATGCGAAACAGCTTGTCGGCCTCATTATGGTAACTAATGTCAACCTTAGATTCCTTTAATTGTTCTGACTCGACCTTACCTACAAGTTGAATAAACCCTTTCTTTATCTTCACATAGCTTCCAACAGATACGCTCTTGATTATTTCTCCACAATAAATAAGATGTGACAAATTTTTGTTCGTGTCAACCTTTATAGTTATTTCACGTCCATTCACAGCAAAGACCTCCCCGATTCTAAAAATCGAGGCTTTTATAAGTTCTTTTTCAATCTTATTGCTAACATCTTCCATCGTTTAAAAGATGAGTCGTTCTATATTCTTAAAAACGTATTGATTGATATTATCCAAAGAGAAGACTGTCAAAGGGCATCCCTTGCTGTCATTTTGCATGTTATCGGAACTTTCCTTTGCGCCATTGTCATCGGAGTGTTCTTTAGTTGTAGCATTTGATACTTGTGTCATATTCTCTGGTTCGGTAGCATCATTTGCTGACTTATCATCTTTAGAGCTACATGCTACAACGAAGCCTTGTTCTCTAAGATATTCTCTCATATTATTATCTTGAGCATTATAAAAATCAAGAGGGGAAATGATTTTTATATTATTATTGTAGTTCACTCCAACTCTCTTTAAGTTTTCAATTATGTCAGCCTTGCCATTTTCATCATAGGCAAAAACCAATATTTGCAGAGTCGGGTTGGAGTTTGCTGCCCTTATAGTAAGTTGTGCCAAATGTTCGTCCGCAAAAGAAAATCCGAGTACAAACAATGATGTTCCGGAAACTTCAAGGGTATTTGAGTAAATACGCATTAATTCATAAAAATGCATATCAAGCACACTTTCTTTAAATTTGGTTTTACGCGGGTGAATCATTATAAGCTTAAAATATGCGTCATTGAATCGGTCTAACGCTTCTTCAATAATCTTAGATTCATCATCGGAGAGGCTATTTATTTTCTCCTCAGCATATTTACGCAAATTTTCAATACCCTCATCGCAATTCTTAATTTCTGTATCAATCGGAATAAAGGTATGTTCTGACTCTGCAAATCTAATGGCTTCCTTAATTTCAGATATCAATTCCAGGTCATGGTCATATGTAATAAAAGCCTCAGAGTCAGGAAGCCGTTTCCAGTTGATAGAACCATGAATTTTCAAATAGTTGAAAATAGGAATTTGAGACGAATTCTGATAGTGGGAACTTACTTTAGAAACAACTTTGCTGAAACTATCTTCATGAAAAGTCGGTCTTAAATGTCCTCGGAAGCCATCGTTGAACTCAAGTTTCAAGTTTTCACCAACTCTCTCCAATATATTATCAATATTGGTTGTGAAAATGTTTAGGGTCTTGTCCAATAATGAGCTGCTGCGCTTTGCCATTATTGAGGTCCATGTCGTAAGCATTTCTGAATATGCACCGATGACAACCTTTAACTTAGAAATTTCATCTTCAGTTAAATGGTCATCTATTTTGGAACATGGTTCCATGACAGATGTAAAATATTTAGAGAACAATGACGACTCTACAATTTTCCATTGAAAATCATCTTTGATGTCTTGCGCCTTTGTTAATAGGGTTTCTATTGGTCCAAGAACAGACAGAAATGGTTTTGATAATCCCGACCCAAAGAGAAAATTCACATGGGTTGATTGTATAAGTTTCTTTAGCTGGTCTAATTTGTATATTTCCATATTCAAAAAAATGCTCGTACTGCAAAGTTACAAAAACATTATGGAATTAAACACAATATGATAATATTTTAATCCTCTAAGCTTTTTATTAGAGATTATATGTTAGTACGTTAACAAAGATACGTATGGCCGTTTACTTCCTCCTCCGATATGCTAAATATCGTAAATTGGCTCATATAGAACCCTCATGGTTTTTAATCTTAACCAACCTATGATTAAATATCGGTGCAATTCTACCCTGATAGGCTATTCGGCAACTATAAGATGCCTCCTCTTAGAACTTATATCACGCTTTTTCGGGTCAGGCATAAAAATTTTCAATAGTTCTCTATGGCCTCTAAGAAGGGAAAGTCCTCTGGCTCAGAGGAGCGAAGTGGGTAGCGCTCAACGGGGCCGCGCTCATCTTTACCGTAGCCGATGCCTGCACAATATGCGAGGGCTTCAGCCTCGGTGCCGAAGGTTTCTGGGTCGTTGAAGTAAATGGTGTCATTGGAGTCGAGGTATTCTTTGAAGCCCTCGATGTCGCCGTCTTGGGCGAAGTCGATAATAATGGGGTCTGTAAGGACATAAACTTTGATTGGCATATCAGTTGGGTATTTAAGGTGTTATATATTTAACGGTGGCATGGAGTCGATTGCGGCTTGTTTGAGGGAATCGACGGCGCGGGTGTATTTCTCGGTGTGGGCGAGGCCGCTGTGTCCGAGTATGCTGGCTACAGTTTTGATATTGGCTCCGTTGCTCAACAGGTTTGTTCCGCAGCTATGACGTGCGCAGTGCCAGGTTATGTGCTTTTCTATACCGGCGCGGGCGACCCAGTGCCGAAGGGCTTTCAAACACATGGTGTGGCTGGGAAGTGGGAAGATAATCTGATTACGGTTGCCGTCTTTCGGTTGGCCTATGAGAGCCAAAAGTCAGTCGTTTAGCGGTATGACAACTCTGCTGGCAGCACTATGAGCCTTGGTTTTGTTCTGCTCGAACTTCAGTAGCTTGTTTGAATAGTCGACATTGGCATAGGTGAGGTCTTTTACATCGGACCAGCGCAGACCGCAATACAGACAAAAGATGAACGCACGGCGAATGTCGGGATTCTCCTTGGCGTAGTGCGTGGCAACGAGCTTTGTTATTCTTCCTGAGTGAGTATGTCCTTTTTCAACTGCCCGTAGTCTTTCTTTATCGAAACGCCAATGCAAGGATTCTTTCTGATGATATCCTTTTCTATTACAGCCAATATCATCTTCTTGAATCTGGCATAAAGGGTGTGCAAATCCTTGGTCATCTGTTCAGAATTAACTTTTAGCACCGCTGCCTTTTTCTCCTTTTCAGCTGCCTTCTTCGCATTATTCTTTTGGATGGTCTCCTTTTCTTCCTTGGTCATGTCGCCTTTGACTTTTTCCGGCAACAGTTTCATCTTAGGGTCAATCAGAAAATCGATAAACACGGTTCGGATGCGGCGGATCTGATTGCCATCGCTATTTGTATAATTGGTATGATACTCAGCCATCCAGTCAAGATAGTTTATTTCAACATCTTCCTTCTTAAGTCGGTATCCAAGTTTGTCCTCTTTAGGCTCTTGTTCGCGCTCAAATCGAATTTTCTTGGCCATTTCCAGCACCTCCTGATGATTTCGAGGAACTTTTTTATGTATAATACTATACATTTGTTATATTTGTGGTAAATTAAAAATTGATGTAATTATGCCATTACCTCGGTTGGTAGAACTGATAATATTTGTAATTGTATCCTGGATTATGGTTAAGACGATGCTTGCTATATGTAAAGAGATAAACAGCGTGTCTGAAGACCCATTTGCTGATATAGAAAAGATAGTCATAACGATTGAGGATAAAACTCAGCAGAAGAAAGACAGCCGCCAAGATGGAATCAAGAGCGGGATGCCTGCGGATTCTCCTGATTTGGAGCCGAAGTCAAAGCCTCGGACCTCTGCTTCTGCCCGGCGGGCTATGGAGTGGGGGATTGAGGAAGACTGATATAGGTGTTTGCCATATATAGCAACTGTGCTCCACACGTTAAATGCATGGAGCACAGTTGCTTTTTGTTTAGTTTTTTAGCGTGGTTGTTTTATGTTGGGGAGCCATGCTGCGATGATGCCGAGCAGTGGCATAAGGGTGCTGACTTGGAATATGAATTCGATGCTTGTGCGGTCGGCGAGCCAGCCGAAAAATGCCGAGCCTATGCCTCCGAGGCCGAACATAAGGCCGAAGAATATGCCGGCAACCATTCCTACTTTGTCGGGCATGAGGTCGGTGGCATAGACTACTATGGCGGAGAATGCCGAGGATATGACAAGGCCTATTATAACGGCGAAAGCAATGGTCCATGCAAGGTTGATGTAGGGCAGTGCCAAGGCGAAGGGCGCGGAGCCGAGTATGGATAGCAGTATCACATATTTGCGGCCATATCGATCGCCTATGGCGCCGCCGGCCACTGTGCCTATGGCTACGGCTGCGAGGAAGATGAAGAGGCAGAACTGGGAGTCGCGCACGCTGACGCCGAAGCGTTCTATGAGGAAGAATGTGAAGTAGCTCGTCATACACGATATGAAGAAGTACTTGGAGAATATCATCAGCACGAGTATGGTCATTGCTTTGCGCACTGTTTTTCGAGGGAATACGGGCAGGCCTGCGACTGCGGAGGAGCGATGGCTTCGCGTGGCTATGACGCGGCCGTACCATCTGCCTATGCGCATGAGTACGCCGAGGGCGAAGAGTGCGGCGACAACGAACCATAGTATGGCTCGTTGGCCTGAGGGCAGAACTATGAGGGCGGCGAGCAGCGGGCCTATGGCGCTGCCGCCGTTTCCGCCTACCTGAAATATCGACTGGGCGAGTCCTTTGCGTCCTCCCGAGGCCATCTGGGCCACACGTGATGCTTCGGGGTGGAATACGGACGAACCGGCTCCTATGATGGCCACAGATACGATGACGAGGGCGTAGTTGGCGGCTACGGCAAGCGATATGAGTCCGGCGAGCGTGCATGTCATACCGGCAGCGAGAGAGTACGGGCGCGGGTGGCGGTCGGCGTAGCGGCCTATGAAGGGCTGTATCACAGATGAAGTCATCTGGAATACGAATGTGATAAGCCCTATCTGGCCGAAGGTGAGGTTGTAATTATCTTTAAGAAGCGGATATACAGCCGGAATCACCGACTGGATCATGTCGTTGAGCAGGTGTACGAATCCTATGGCGAAGAGAATGGCAAAAGCAGTGCGGGGAGCGCCGCCGGCGGCACTCCCCACTTCTGTGGTATTTCTGTTCATTTTGTTCTGAAAGTGATTGAGGCTTCCGGCAATCCCTTGGCGGTAACCTTGAGGCGTTCTTTACCCTTTTTGTGGGTACTCCGCACGGCTATCAGCGCGCGTCCTTTCCAAGTGGTGTGCGAGGCATCGAAATACGGGTCGTTGTCCTTGATATCGCCGTTTCCGATGCCTGCCACTGTGGCGCGTTGCCCCGCGGTGGCTGTGAACGGAATCGAGGCGTCGGGTACCAGACGTCCTTGCGCGTCGACTACTTCCACTGTCACAAAGGCTATGTCGCCGCCATCGGCGTTCAAAGCCGTGCGGTCTGCGCTCAGGCGTATGGCGGCAGGAGCTCCTGAGGTGGTGAGAGAGCGTGTGTCGACGCTTTTTCCGTTGCTGTCGACGGCTTCGGCGCGTATTGTTCCGGGTCGGTACGGCAGGGTGAATACGGTGCGGCATTCTGCAACGTCGTTAGTGCCTACCAGGGTGTCGTCGAGATAGAGCTTCACGGCTGGGTATGTGGTGTATATTTCCACTTCGATGTCCTTGCCTTCGTGTCCGGGCCAGTTCCACGATTCCCATGTCGGCCATACCGACCATAGGGTTTCCTTGATGCGTCCGTGGTATCCGTCGGGCTCACGTACGGCCATATAGAGTTTTTCTTCCTGTCCGGGGTTGTGGAGCATGCTGCGGTAGTGGCTTACAGGTTTGCGCCATCCGGTAAGGTCGATGTCGCCGCAGTATGCCGCGTGCCACGGATATAGCGGGCGTTCGTAGTGTTCGCCGGGCACATCGCCTTCGTAGTAATAGCGTCCGATGCCGGATTCTCCGAGGTAATCGATGGCAGTCCATACGAAGTCGCCTATCACATAGGGCAGGTCTGTTGCCGTGCGGTAGTTCTTGTATACGTCGCGCGGGTAGGATTCTGTCTGCATCATAACGCGGCTCGGCACGCGGTCGTGGTCGCTCTCTGCCTTGTGTATCATGTAGTTGTATCCTACAATTTCGTGCTGTGCGGCGAGCGGGTCGTATATGTCCCAGTCGTTGTCCCACGATGCGAGAGCCGATGTGACCGGACGCGACGGGTCGAGGCGGCGGCACAGGCCCGCGAGCTGCGAGGCTGTTTTGATTACTTCGATTTTTTTGCGCTCGATTATCTCGTTGCCGATGCTCCAGCAGAATATTGAGGGGTGATTGCGGTCGCGCAGCACCATTGCCGCGATGTCGTCCTGCCAGCAGGTGTCGATAAGGGTCGAGTAGTCGTAGGGATTCTTGCCGTCGCGCCAGCCGTCGAATGCTTCGTCGATCACGAGGAGGCCTATGCTGTCGCAGGCGTTGAGGAATGCCTCGGACGGCAGGTTGTGCGATGTGCGCACGGCGTTGAACCCGGCTTCTTTCATAAGCGCGGCTTTGCGTATCTCGGCGCGGTCGTAAGCGGCGGCTCCGAGGATGCCGTTGTCGTGGTGGAGGCAACCGCCGTTGAGTACTATGGGGCGGCCGTTGAGCGTGAGTCCGTCAGCGCTGTCATAGCTGATGCTGCGGAATCCTGTCGTGGTGCTGCGCCGGTCTATGGGCTTTCCGTCGGCAAGCAGTTCGGTGGTCAGCGTGTACAGGGTAGGGGAGTCGGGGCTCCACAGGCTTGGTGACTTTACCGTGACGGCTGTTTTGGCACCATTGGCTGTAGCGACGGTGTTGCCGGAGGCGTCTGCAAGGGTGTGGCGGACTTCGAGTCGACGTTTGTCGTCGGTGGCGGTGCATATGTCGCTCTCTATGTCGAGGCTCCAGTTGTCATTGCCAAGATTCCGCGATACCACGTAGATGCCGTGGTTGGCGATATGCGTCGGCTCGGTGTTTATAAGCCATACATGGCGGTATATGCCTGAGCCGCTGTACCAGCGGCAGTTTTTCTGCCGCGAGTTGTCGGCTTTCACAGCTATGGTATTGCGGCCGGGCTTCAGATAGGGCGTGATGTCGCAGAAAAACGACGAGTAGCCGTAGGGGTGACCGCCGGCGCGTTGGCCGTTGACATATACGTCGGAGGCCATATACACGCCCTCGAAATAGAGCTGTAGCTTGCGCCCGGCCTCTGCCGGCCCGATTTCGAGGTCTTTGAGGTACCATGCGGTGCCTGTGGGCAGATATCCTCCGTCGTTTCCTGCGGGGGCGTCGGGGCTGAAAGCTCCTTCGATGCTCCAGTCGTGGGGAACATCGACTGTCCGCCATTCAGATTTTGAATTAAACGCGGAGTCTGCCCCTATGCGGAAGAGCCAGCCGTTGTCGAAAAGTTCGCGGTGCTCTTTTGCACCGGCAATCAGGCACAGCCCCAGGGCTGCTGTAGCGAGAATGTGTCGTTTCATCAGTAAACAAGTTGCAGGTCGTCGAGCCACATAGTCGATGACTGGCCTCCTGTGTAGTAGTCGCCATATCGGCTTGCGGAGGCAACGACTATTATGTTTGATGGTTTTATGTCGGTTTTGTAGTATTCTATGGGTATTTCAAACTCAATCATACCGTCGCCGGCTGTCGCTTCGGTGAATATGCGTTCGCCGTAGGCTATGACATTAGGCTTGTCCTTGCTGAACAGCCAGTTGGCCGGGTCGGCCGTGCGCACTATCCAGGGGTAGCTCTTGTAACTCTGGTATGACTTGTGAGAGTCGTCGACAAGGGCTATGTAGAGTATGCCGGAGTCCATGTCGCCGGTGTGCACGTCGGGCAGATTGTCTGAGTCCACGTGGGTGATAGCCTGAGGCGAGTACTTGATGTATCCTTTCAGTGCTTTCGGGCGGGTTGTCCACGGGCGTCCCCAGCCAAGAATGCCCTTGGTGGAGTTCTCTGTTCCGAGAAATTCGCCAACGAACATATTTCCGGCGGCAAAAGCGCCAATTGTGCCTACGCCTACAAACTGCGATTCCATTTTTATGGAGCGCTGTCCCGAATGCTTGACTGTTTCGTCGGGCTGGGTCACGTTTTTGCCCAATAATTTCGACGAGCCGTGGTTGCCGGAGTCCCAGAACATCGACGAGGCATCAGTGCAGATGAGGTATGTTTTCGACGAAGTGTTCCATTCTTCGAATCCGGCGTTGGGTAGCTGTTGCTCGGAATCGGTGGTGAAGCTTTTTATGTCAGCGCTTATGAAATCGTCGGCATATACCTTGTATTCGTATCGTGTGCCGGGAGTGAGGCCTGTTATTGTTGCTGTGACAGTGGTGCCGGAAACTTCGCCGACCGCTTTCTGCCAGTCTTCGTCGGCCCGCGATGCCGCTGCCCGGTACAAGAATCCGTACTCGCTTGCTCCGGCGCTTATTATGCCGCCGGAGAGAGTGGCCTGCGATGTCCATATGCCTGCCGGGGACGGGTCTTCGACCTTTACGGGCGCGTTGCTAACCACGAGGCTGAAAGTGGCTTCCGTGCGGTTGCTCGTGGGCTTTACGTCGGTGGCTATGATGCGGAAATCGTAGCGGCCTTCGGGCAGCACGTTGTTGAACGCAGCGCTGAATTTGACTCGCAAGCTTGCCACGTCGAGGTCGGGGTCGTATGTATGCACTGTTTCGATGCCGTGTGATTCGAGTGCGCGGCGTACCTCGTCGCTCATATGGATAAAGTCGACGTCATTGCCGTCGAGGCCGCACTGTTCCATGAAAAACCGGCTGTCGATAATGACAGAGGACAGTTGGGCGGAGGCGTTGACAAAGAACGCGTGGTCGCCTACTTTACCCAACTCGGCGTAGAAAGGCTTGGTGATGTCGAAATTGTCGCCCATAATGAACGGCGCGAGCCGTATCACCACTTCGTGGTTAACCTCTATGGCGGTTTCGTCGATTTCGATAGAGAAATGTCCGCCGCCGACAGTCGTTTCCGAGCCGGAGTAATTGACATTGATGGTGTATTCGGTGGCTCGCTTGGGCGATTCGATAGTTCCTGTGCGTGTGAATGTTTCGCCCGAGGGCAATGTGCCGTTGAGGGTCCACTGCAGGTCGCGGCTGCGCGACGACATCATAAAGTAGCCTTTGCGGGTGTCGCGTCCTTCAAATGTAAGCTCTCCGCCTTCGTGGCCCACGGTAAGCGAGTAGGAGCTTATCGCCTCGTCGATGCCCTCGGAGTAGTTCACAGACGCCACAACATTGGCTATCTTGCAGTTGAGGTTGACGCCTGTGCTTTGGCCCTTGGAAACTGTGAAGGGGGCGTAGCCGGTGAAGTATCTGTCGGTAAAGGAGGCCGGCACACTGTCGCCGGCCCAGCCTTCGGCCACGTATTCGCCTGTGGTGAGCCACAGGCCGTTGGCCGGCAGGGAGGAAAGCCCTTCAAATTTCTTGACGAGTCCTTTGTCCTTTTTGGATATCCAGATCAAGGTGTTTTCTTTCAGTTCGTCGGTGCCGGCGCGTGAGGCGAGTTTGATATCGGAGCTTACAGAGGCGTTGAGGTATACCCGAGCACCACCGTCGCTAAGCTCGTTTTCGTCGTGGCAGGCTGTCAATGTTCCGCAGAGCATCAGCCAAATGCCTATATATATATAGTTAAGAGCTTTCATGCTATTATTTCGCTACGAAGGTGAGGGTGCGCGATACCGATGCCCCGTTGACATCAGTTACTTTGAGGGTGAAGGTATGGGTGCCTTCAAATCCGGCGAGCAGTGGCGCAAGGGTGGTTATGTCGAAGTTCACTTTGTTCTTACCGCGAACCTCGCTGCCTACCGGCAGGCCGAGGCTTGCTATGTCTGAGCCGGGCTTTGAGTTTTTATCAAGCGTGGCGAGGTCGAAGTCGAGAGGCAGCATTTCGCCGGCAGAAGAGGTGAAGTCGGTGTTGCTCGAGCCGATTGTCACATTCAGGTTGTTGATGCCGGCTTTCGACTCTATCACCACGAGGCAGGGTTTGTCTGTGTCCCAGCCGTCGGGGGAGTTCGCCTCTGTAAAGCTTAGGCCTTCGCTGGGGGTGATGGTGAACTGGTCGTCATCATCGCCGGGCTCGGGCGGTGTCGGCTCTTCGCCTCCGCCTTCTGTTCCGGGGCGTTCTTCTCCGGTGATGGGATCTTCTTCGACAATCACGTTGCCGTTCTTATCTTCTCCTACGACGGAGGAATCGACCTTTATGCCTTCTCCGCCTATGGTGATGTCGCCTTCTTCGGTGGGAACGTCCGGCTCGCGGTTGAGCCTGAACGTTATTTTATAGTGTGTGCCTGCTTTGACGTCGGGTATGGAAGTCACCTGCTCTACGATGCTTCCGTGTATGGTGCTTCGGAATGTGGCAACCAGAGTGGTGCTGCCGGGCACGGCGGCAAAGTAGCCGGAGCGTTTCTCCGAGGGTGTGTAGGTGAGAGTGCCCTCGTCGTTGCATACAACAGTCACACGAGTGTCTTCCCCCATCTGACTCGAAAGCGCGTCGGAGTAGAGTATGCTCACGCGTATGCTCTGGAAGGAACATACGATGGTGCCTATGTCGGTAATTTTTGACTCGGCAATCTCGAATGCTTTCGTGCCGAGGTAATACGGGCAGTCCCAGCCTGATTTTTCGAGTTTGTGGCTTTCGACGTCGATATTGTATTTGCCGACGGGTAGTGTCATAACTTCCGGCGTTTCGGCATACTTCCATTCTTTGACGGCTGTGCCTGTGGCGTTGTTGGAAATTTTGATTATAAAGTCCGAGAGGTCGGCAACGGCCCGGCTTTCAGCTTCATTTTCTTTCTCTTCCACCTCTACTCCCAGCGAGGAAAGGTCGAGGGAGCCTGTTTTCTCTTCTGCCGGTGGAAGCGGCTTGTCGTCGTTGCAACTGTACATCGGCAGCATTGCCGCAGCGCAGATTGCGAGTGATAATATATTGGTTCTCATAAGAGCGGTTCTCTATGTGGTATGTGTTAGTATATTAATTCTATCTCGTCGATGTATAGCTGCGAGCCCATATACGTTCCGTCGCTGAGATTTGATCCTGGCGGAGGTGTAAGATATGTGGTGTTTATAAATTGCTTGTCATCTCTTACGATATTCGACGATTTGAATTTCACGATGAGAGTTTTTGCCTTGGCTGTGTTCAGCGGATATTCAAGAGTAAAAGAAATCTCTTTCCAGTCGGCCTGGGAGGAAAGTTCCGTATTTTGGGTGGATATGGTTTTTCCTTCACTGTCGAGTATGCTTATTTCAGCATAGGCGCGGTCGTCGGAGCTTTTAGGCTCGTACTTATAGTAGAATTTCATGCCCGATGGACGTGACGTCCATTCCGTGCCGTATACAGGCTGCTTGGTATTGGTATCGAAGTATCCCACATAAAGTTCTCCCGGAGTTATATGCTGACACGTGCCCATATTTCCGGAGATTGCAGCTGCAGTGTTGCCACCGCCCCAGCCCACAGTTCTAATCAACGCTCCCTGACCCATATAGCCGCCTTGGTTGTCGCCCATAATGGTGGATATGGTTCCGGATATGGCTGAGTAGGCACAACCATTTCTGTTAAATATATTGGTGGAGCTTCCTCCTTCGGAGGTGGTAAGCAGATTCATTGTTCCCCACTTGGTAGAGGTGTCGCGTCCGGGATATGAGCGCCACCAGTAAGCAGACTGGCCGTCTTCGCGTGTCCACATCTCCATAGAGCCGTTTTCAAATCTTTTTGCTTCTTCGGTCTTGAAACTTACGGGTTCTTTGCAGAAAGTTTCGTTAGAACGCACTGTTACGGTATATGTGGTGTTGTGCGTGAGCCTGTTGATGGTTATAAATGCACCGTTGACAGTGAATGACGCTCCGGCCCAAGTGGCTCCGCCGTCGGTTGAGATGCGCACATAAGGATTTCGGGCTATCGCCTCGGGGTCGGCAGTGGCGCATTTCACTTCAATTATCGCTTTGGTGGAAAATACATTGCGATCGTCGGCTTCGATTGTGAATTCAGGCACAGTGTGCTTGACGGTGATTGTCGGGCTTTCGGTGTCGTTGTACTTGGCGCGGATAATGAGGTCGGATGAAATGACGGGTACGTTCAGCGTAACGCGGTACATGTTGTCGCCTTTGTCGGTGACGCTTTCTATGGTCAAGGGGTCGAATGTGCCTCGGGAATTTCGGTATTGGAATATGACGTTCTTCTGGAGGTCGGCTCCGTTGAACTCGACGTCGAGGCTTAGCGTGTTGCCTCCGATTGGTAGCTCGGACGGGTTCGACAGGTTAAGCGTGGCCTGTATTGTGTTGATGGTGAATGTGGCCGGTTCGCTGGTCTTGCCTTGGCGGTCGGTGACCACGACAGTGAATTTCGATACGTTGTTATGGATATAAGGTGAGAATTTGATATTGGAGGCAACGCCGGTAAAATCGATTACACCCATCTGGTCGGGTCTGTTCCATATGCCCAGCGTGCTCAGACCGAGAGATTCGAGCCGCGACTGCATTATCTCGTCGGCGGCCGCGAGGTCTACTTCTGCCGGCCATGCCTGTGATGTAAGGTATTCGCTTTCGGTGCTGAGTTTGACAGAGCGTATGCCGCCACGGGCCACAACATTCATTTTCAGGCCGTCGGCAGGCGCGGTTGCACCGATAGCGTCGATAACGTCGCCCGAGGTGAATCCTTCGGTCTTGATTTCGGGCGCGGGTGCGTTGAGTATCTGGTCGCTGAGGTCGATAATCACGTCTTCCTGGCCGAGTTGCTCGTCAAGGCTTACCACGAGGGTGTGATTGCCTACCTCGCCGTTGTTCACATCGACAGTGAACCGGTAGTGGTGGCGCGGTTGGGCTGTGAATGTGGCCACTTCGAGGCGAGCCTCGGTGCCGTTGTTTTTCACCACGCGCACCTGTAGTGTCACCGAGCCGGGATTCAGGTATATGGGGCGTGTTTCTGTCGGGCCGTAAAAATTGTAATCGCCGCCTGCGGAGTGGAGTATGGCGTTGAAATTGCTCATGTAGTTGCGGAAAGCGTCGGTATAGCTTACTGTAACCATTGAGTTTGCCAATACTGCGGTGAGGTCTACAGAGGCGGTTTCATCCGATTTGACAGAGAATGTCTGCTCGTCGTAGAAATAGGGCTTTTCAAAGCCTTCAACGCCGTTTTCCCCATAGTATGCAGACAAGGTATAACGACCTACTTTGAATTTTTCGTCGGTCGGGAAGTCGTTGACAGAGCTGAATGTGCGGTTTATAGAGCCGTCCTCCGATACAAGTTTAAGGCTCAGGTCGGAGGCTGCAATGTTCGGTTCAGAACCGGCACGGTTTACGGTCGATGTCAAAGCCTCCGGCTGTAACGACACGAAAGGCGAAATGCTTCCGGTGGAGGAGGTGCCTTTTTCTTCGCCGGAGCAGCCAGCAAGGCTGAGAGTTAAAGCGGCGGACACAGCCAAGACACCAAAGATTGGTTTAATCATTGATAAAAGATTGGTTTAATCATTGATATATGTGTATGAGAAAAATATCGGCCACAAATATATGTAAAAAAGTCTAAAGGAACAAAAAAATATGCCATACACCCCAATCATTTGGCTTGATGGGAGATTATGCGTGGGGTAGTTAGTGCGTGAATAGCGACGCCGAGAGCTGAAAGGTTATTTGTAAAATTAGTAATTTTGCACTTTCAAAAGTAAATATTACGTAAAAAATGAAGTATTACAGTCTTGCAATAGCTTTCGCTGTTATTCCTGCGATGGTGTCGTGCATTCAAGACGAACCCCTAAATGCGGAATGCGACATAGTGTCGGTAACGTTGGCGGGCGATGTTCTCAACCGCGAGCCTCGAATCGACAACGACAAAGTGATTCTGATTGTTAAAAACGATGTATCGGTAATGGCTCTTTCGCCAGAGTTCGAGCTGACTCCCGGAGCGACAATCGAGCCTCCGAGCGGTACGACGCTGAATTTCCTCTTGCCGCAGAAGTATGTGGTGACCTCCGAAAGCGGCGAATGGTCGAAAACATACACTGTGGAAGTGCAGCGGAACAACAATATAAACCTTGATTACGGCTTCGAGAAGGTGCGCGTGGTCGGCGCTCTTGGCGGAATGTGCCACTACGACGAGTTCTACGAGGTAGGGACTGCCGGCAATGAAACCATGGTGTGGGCGAGCGCTAACTCTGCTTACGCCCTGACCATGCAGGCTTCCACTCCTGAAACGTTCCCGACTTATCAGGGCAGCGAGGGTATGGCGGGCAAGTGCGTGGTTCTGACCACGCGTGGCACAGGCGACTTCGGCAAGCGCATGGGCAAGCCTATCGCGGCCGGAAATCTATTTATAGGAAAATTTGACGGCACAAATGCGATAAAGCACCCGCTCGAGGCCACGCATTTTGGAGCGCCGTTCACAAGTGTGCCTACCTATTTCAGCGGATACTACAGATATACACCGGGCAAGGATTACTGCCGGCTTGACGAAGAGGGCGATTTTGTGCCGGTACTCGGCAAGACCGACTGCTTCAATCTTTATGCGGTTCTTTTCGAGGCTGTGCCCGGCATGGAATGGCTTGACGGAACCAACGTGTTGTCGGAAGACAATCCCAATATAATAGCGACAGCCGAAATTCCCGACAGGAAGGCCGAGGCAGACTGGCGCCAATTCTCTGTGCCGTTCAAGTACCGTGCCGGCAAATCGATTGACTACGATAAGCTGAAAGCGGGCAGATACAGCCTGTCGGTGGTTATGTCGTCGAGCCAGGACGGCGATTATTTTGCCGGGGCCATAGGCAGCACGCTTATGGTCGACGAGCTTTCGATAACATGTGAATCCGAAAAATGATAAAGAGAAAGATTATGAAAGCACTATATAAGACAATATGCGTTGCCGCCATCTGCGCTATCCCTGCTACAGCGTTCGGCGCGTCGGGCAATGATGGTTCGGAGGCTGTGAAATTCGGCCTTTTGGAGGGCATAGAGTACGAAGTGAATGCCGGCACCAATATAGGCGGAGCCACGCCGCTGCCTATTCCTGCCGAGATACGGCATATCGACTCGTTCAGCCCGCGCCTTAATTTGCAGATAGGGGCGAAAGTGACCAAATGGTTCGCCACAGATAAGAAGTGGGGCGTGGCCTTGGGCGTGAGGTTTGAAACCAAGGGTATGGACACCAAGGCTACCGTTAAGAATTACGGAATGGAGATATACGACAACGGCAACAAGCTGAGCGGCCGCTGGACGGGCAAGGTCAATACCAAGTACCAGTCGCAGCAACTTGTGGTGCCGGTTACGGCGGTGCTGCGTGTGCACCGTCGCACGGTGCTCAATGCAGGCCCCTACTTCTCGTATGCGTTCAGCAATAGCTTCGACGGATTTGTGCACGACGGCTATTTGCGCGAAGGCGGTCCGACGGGCGACAAGTATGTGTTTGAGGACGGCTCGCGCGCATCGTATGACTTCGGCGAAAATCTGAGCACCTTCCAGTGGGGTATGCAGGCCGGAGTGTCGTGGTCGGCATACAAGCATCTGGTGGTCAACGCCAACCTTGTGTGGGGCTGCAACGATATATTTGAATCCTCGTTTAAGACAATCAGTTTCGATCTGTATCCGGTATATCTGAATTTCGGATTCGGGTACGTGTTCTGATACATAGATAGCCATAAAAAAACAGGCGTGGGAAAATTTCCACGCCTGTTTTTTATGATAGGCTGTTTATTCGGCGGAGGGTTTTACCTTCGAGAGGTTGACGCCGATTTCGATTTTCGATGTGGTGTCGATAATTTCGGGCATCGACTTGAGTATGCCGCCGAGCATGGGGGCCATAGCGCCCATATCGGGGTTGGAACCGGCTATTTCGATGATGCTGTTTACAAATTCTTCGTCGGCGAACAGGGGCTTAACGGTTTCGAGTATGGGCAGGAGTGTTTCTGTGCCGAGATAGAAGCTTTTCACATTGGCGTCCTCGTTGACGTTGCCTTCAGGGTCGAGCAGGGCTGCGCCGTAGTGCAGGGGTATGCCGTTGCTGAGCATGGGGATAAGCTGGGTAAGCAGGCCTTCGATCATTGCAGTGGTATCGATAGCGCGCGAGCGTGCCAGCGTCATAGTTGCCTTGATGATTGCGTAGGGATCGAGGAACAGGCGGATAGTGTTGTTGTCAGCTACCACATACTGAGCAAGGCCTTTGGGCGCTTCTGCCTGACCGGGAGTTTCGGCATCAAGGTCGGTGTACAGTGCTGTCACGCTGCCGTCTTCGCCGAATGTTACGTTGTTGAGCAGCATAGTGTACATCTGGAGCAGGCTTACGTTTTTGCCACTTTCTTCACCGGGGAGAATGGGCATAACGAAAGTCATGCCGAGGATAGTTTCAACAGGCATTCCGTAGCCAGGCATCAGCTCGACTTGTTTCTCTGCCTGCCATTTTACGCGCAATTGGTCGAACGCGTTGTTGTTTAATGTGGGCACATACCAGGTTCCGGCGAGCGAGGTGTTTTTGAGTTTCACGTCGGTGAGGTCGAACGACAGTTTTTCGGCGCTGATTTTGCCGGAGTAGGAGAATGTGCAGTAGGTGGACTCGGACGATCCGGTGAACGAGCATTCGTTGTCGCTGCCTGTGAGTACTACGGGAATTTCAACCTTGGGCGAGCCGGGTATGATGCCGGCGGTGGGTATGGTAAGCGCGCCGGAGTTGTCTGCAGCAGTCATAACGCCGCCTATGATTTCGCTGATGTCGAGCGGGGTACTCTGTATTGTGATTGTGCCTTTGCCGTTTTCGGCGGGCGTGAATGCCACAATCTGGTTTTCGGCAGTGCGGCCGTCGATTGTGAATGCGAGAGTTTCGGTGGTGTAGGACTTGGCTTCGAGAGAGCTTCCGGGGATTTCAGGTTCGTCATTGTCTTTGCAGGACGACAGCATAAATGCCGCTACTGCAAACGCAGCATAGAGGTAATTCTTTCTGATAATCATTTTTGTGATAATTATACAGTTGTACTTAATGAAAACTTGATTCTTTCAGATATTTGTGTCGCAAAGGTAAGAAAAAAATATGAAATCGAGCTTTCTTGTGCGCAAATCGGACGGTTTAATGGCAATTTTGCAACACCATCTCAATATGTTATTAAACCCTCTAATAAAAAAAAGCTGTATATGTGCGCCTTCGGCTAACAGATATACAGCTTTTTATTGCTATGCGGCAACCTCTATTGTTCGAGTTGCATTTCTTCTACATTCACATCGAATATTATAGGCTTGAGTACATCGGGATTGTCTATTTTGATATTGTATACGTATGCGTGGCCTATTTTCCATTCGGTAACACTGGTGGTGGTGACGGGGAAGAACAGGCGTCCGGCAGGACTATCCTGAACGAGCTGTGCCGGCGGGGTGGAGGCATTAGGCCATATTTTGGTGCCGGTTGCGGTGTCGAACAGTTCGCAATCAACTTCGATTCCGTTTCCTGTATATTTTGTTCCGTCAAATCCAAGCTGGGTTAGTGGCTGGGGAATGAAGAAGCTCGCGTTGAGGTTGTTTTCGGTTATATCGACTGGAGTGGACGTAAGGTCTATTATGTCGCTATCGTCTATGGGGTAAAAAATAAGCTGGTCGCTGTTGAGTGTGAGGTCAGACCAGCTGCCGACATTGCCGGGTTGCTCAGGAGATGTCGTGGCCTGAGGGAAGTTGAAAGTTCCCTGGTGGTATATGTTGTATAGCTTCACATAGTGTACGTGGACCGTTATTGCAGGGTTGGAGCTGCTGAGCATTGCCGACACCCGTGTGAGGGCGTGGCGGAAATTGAGGTTCACGGGTGTTCCGTCGGGCGATTCGTCCATATTCACGGCGTACAGCAGGTCGGTGGCGCCGTTGGAGTTATATCCGGGTATGGTTCCGAGTCCGGGTGTGCCGGTCGACGGCGAGTTGGTTATATTGGGGCTGAAAGCATAGAAATTTACCGGTGTACTCGGCCAGTATGCCACAGGGCTGTATGTCCACGAGGATCCGCTTCGTGTCACGTGCACATTCTGCATATATGGTTTGCCTCCGGTAAAGGCATATACCGTAAACTCCTTTATTGTCGCAGTTGTGGTGGATTCCGCTCTCGGGGCTTTGGGCACGATGGCGTTGAAACCGATGGTGCCGGTTGTGTCTTCCCTTTCAGGGAGGTCTTCTCCGATACAAGATGCCGTCAGGACTCCGAGTATCAGTGCTATAAAATGTACATTCCTCGATTTCATAATCAGGTGCTTCTAAGTGTTTGAATATATAAACGCATTACGGGCATATTGGTTCTATGACGCTATGTCGATTATGATAGTGGTCCAGCCGTCGACACTTACATCGAAGGTTCCGCCGGGTTTGGGATTTTCTACTTCGGGAAGTGTGAGCCCGTCGATTATTATTTCGACATTCATAGGGTCGGGGGCAGTGCGTGCCTGCTCGGTGACATCGAATTCGTAACACATCTTACGGCCGTCGGTAAGCCAGATGTAGAGCGACAGTGTGTTTGGCGCCGATGGCTCAGACGGCAGCCCGTATGTGAAAAAGCGGCCTGAGATTATGCAGTCTGTTTCGGGTGATGCTTTTAGCGGCAGTGTTACGGGCTCTGTGCCCCTCCACATGTCGGAAGGGCGGAGTGACGCCGCCATACCGCTGATCGACGCGCATACACGGTCGACGCTTTCGAGATTTTCCACATTGCTTACAGAGTAACGGTAGAATGCTACTATTGCCCTTGGATACATTGTGAGAAGTCGCTTGTCGGAGTATGAGAAACCTGAATTTGGCGTGCGCTCCACCGCCGTGCCGTCCGGGTATAGCTCGAATGTGTTCACGGCATCGCACCACAGCATGTCGGGACATATGTTCACTTTCTCGCCATTGGCGGCAACGGGCGGTCCCAGAGGATTGTCGATAGTGCCCCCAAGTCCGTCGTACAAGGCCCCGGGACGGCAGTAAAATGTAAAGTCCCGATAACTTTCGCTGTTATCGAAGAGTATTCCGGAGGTGTCGTCGTTGAATGTGAGGACGTTGTAATCACCGTCGGGCAAGTCGACATCACCTCCTTCTTTTCCGGGGAAGTCGAAACGCCAGCAACAGTTATCCCCTGAGGGGAAAAATATATATGCCATACCCTCAGGAGTCGCTGACGGGGCTAATCTCCAGTCGTCCTCGACATCGAACTCGCCATATCCCGCCGGGCAGTTGTCGTAGTCGTATATCAGGCCGCAGCCTGACAGGATCGGAGCTACGAGCATCACGGATAGAAGAAGCAGGGCATCTCTGTTCATATAGCATCTCTCATATTAACTTAACTATAAAAAGAAACGTCCCGAACAGAGAATGTGTTCGGGACGCATACTGCTTATCCGGCTTATTATATGATTCTGAAATGGACGAGGGCTTTTTCTATTCCGGAATTGTCGATGGTGTCTGTTATATGGTCGGCCACGGCCTTTAGCTCGGTGTTGGCGTTTCCCATGGCCACCCCTATGCCGGCTGCCTTGATGATGGGTATGTCGTTGCCTCCGTCGCCGAATGCCATTGTTTCTTCTATGGCAAATCCTCTTGCAGCCGCTATTTCGGCAAGACCCTTCGCCTTGCTTACGCCGGGTGCCGTGAAATCGGCGAAGGCCGGATGCCATCGTCCCGACTCCACCGCGCCGAGCGATGCGAGCAGGCGCTGCTCTCCGTCGGCATCGACTATCGGGGTTAGCTGGATTATGCGTTGGCGCAGCACATTCTCAAGCGGTGTCTTTTCGCCCATGTCGGCCACGTTGAGCAGGTCTTTGAATATATATTCGGCCTTTTCGGTGGGGTTGTACATAGTGAAATCGTTCTCGCCTACCACCATGCAGGAGAAGTTGTCGCGGTCGGCAGCGCGGAGTACTGCCTTGACGTCTTCAGGCGCTATCGGGCTGCACGATATTTCTTGTTCGCCGATAAAGCAGAATGCTCCGTTGGCGGTTATGTAGCCGTCGACATACTGTTCGATCTGGCCTATGTTGTCGATTATGGCGCGAGGACGCCCGGTGGCTATGTATATCTCCAAGCCCCGGCTTTTGGCCCGGGCGAGGGCGTTTATTGTGGATTGCGGTATTGTGTGGCTGTCGAAACTGACGAGGGTGCCGTCGATGTCGAAAAACAAAGCTTTTATCATATATCTATAACGAGAACGCTATGTTTTTATTGAGCCAAGAGGGTGTTTCATAATATCTGTTAAAACACAGGCCAAAAGTTTGAGATGGATTTATCACTGAGGCGAAGTGATAAAGACACTCAAAATTTTTGGAGGCGAAGCCTTTGATGCCGCCCTGACAGATATTGTTTGATGATTCGATGTAGGGCAAATTTAACAATGGTGTCGTCTTGGCGTCTTTTTGTTAATCTGCCCATTACTCATCGGTCACATAGCCACCGCTATGCTCCCTCTTCATAATGAACAGTTTAAACAAAAATACACCAACCTGTGCTTTAACAGATATTATGAAACACCCTCTAAAAACGGATTTTGTGGAATATCAATAAATACTTACTTTTGCAGTCATAAACTCTTGATATGAAAGAAAAACTAATTGTAGGATTCGGCGAAGCGTTGTGGGATATGCTTCCTGAAGGTCGCAAGATAGGCGGCGCTCCGGCAAACTTTGCTTACCATGTGTCGCAGTTCGGTTTCTCCTCCTGTGTGGTCAGCGCTGTGGGCAATGACCCGCTTGGCGATGAAATTGTGGCAGATTTTGAGGCAAAAGGGCTGAGTAGCGTGGTGGAACGTGTCCAGTTCCCCACAGGGACTGTGGAGATAGAGCTTGACCCCGCCGGTGTTCCGCGCTATGACATCAAGGAAGGTGCCGCATGGGACAATATTCCTTACACCGCTCGTCTTGAAGAGCTTGCTGCCTGCACAAGGGCCGTGTGCTTCGGCTCGCTCGTGCAGCGCACCGAGGTGTCGCGTGGCACTCTTGCCAAGTTTCTTGACGCTATGCCGCAGGATGGCTCGGTCTTGGTGGTTTTCGACATAAATATGCGCCAGAATTTTTACAGCCGAGAGGTGGTGCGCGAATCCTTGAACCGCTGCAATATACTAAAGCTCAATGATGAGGAACTGGAACTGATTACGCCGATGCTCGGATTGTCCGGTGACAGCGTGGAGGAAAGATGCCGCGCCATAATCGGAGAATACGGGTTGAAAATGCTGGTTCTTACCTGCGGTGTGAATGGCAGCTACGTTTTTTCGGCTGATGCGCAGTCGTTTCTTCCCACACCGAAAGTCGAGGTAGCTGATACCGTGGGTGCCGGCGACTCGTTTACGGCTACTTTTGTGGCAAGCCTGCTTCGCGGCTTCGATATGGCCGAGGCGCACCGGCGCGCGGTAGCCGTATCTGCATTTGTATGTTCGCAGAAGGGCGCTATGCCTGTTCTGCCTGATGAATATAAATTATAGACTAATGAAAAAACTTATTTATTGTATCTGCGCCGCAGGACTGCTTGTGCTGGGCGCTTGCGGTACGAAGAACAACGACAAGGCTGACGATGCATATGCTACCGACGAGGCTTGTGCCAAATGCACCGCTGCCGGCATAGAAGGCAAGTGGGTAATCGACGAAATACTTTGCGGAAAGCAGTTTGTGAAGCCTGCCGCAGAGAATGGCGAGCGTATGTACATATCGTTTGCTGCGGACAGCACTGTGAATTGCTACACAGGCTGCAACGCTATCGGCGGCGCTTACTTCGTTGCCGGTGATTCGATCCGCTTTGACTATATGATGCGTACCGAAATGGCTTGCCCCGATATGGAGGTTGAAGATACCATCAGTGTGATGCTTCCCCGTGTGGCAACTTTCGCTATCGAAGGCGACACCCTGCTGAAACTCAACACTGCCACTCCCGGCGAGCAGATAGTGCTTTCGCGTGCTGCCGTAACCGAAGAATAATCATATAGCTAAGCATAAAAACCACCGCGCGAAGTACAGCCTCGCGCGGTGGTTTTTGTTATCTGAGATTGTCGTATTCTTGGTCGCTAACTAAGCAAAAATACACCAACCTGTGCTTTCACATATGTTATTAAACAACCTCTTATTATCTGGGGTTTGACTATCCGCAGCATCTCAGCCGCATGTTCAAAAAGAGCGAGGGTGTGTCGCCGTCGCAGTATCTCGATTTGATACGACGGTAGCACGTCCGACAGATATATTTTCGCACGAGTACAATAACGAGCGCCGCTCTTCGTTGTAGAAAGAGATAGCGCCCCGGCTGGTGCGCGCATCGTTGAAGGCGGTATGCTGAGGACTGTCGCTTCCCCGGCCTATACGCGGCGGGAATGCCTGCCGCACGGGTTTGCAGATTATTAGGTTTGGGGGATAAGGACATGGTAATGGCGTTCGCTTTCTATGCGGGCGCTATCTCTGTAGAACAACACGAATACACAATAACTATTAAACACAATTTGATCCATGCTTACGCAGATATACAACGGTAAGGTGCTGATTCCCGGGGGCCGATGGGTGAATAATGGCTCGGTACTGATTAAAGATTCGGAAATAGTAGAAGTATACGGCCATAGCCGCATTGTCGAAGGGGTTGACAGAAGTTTTAATGCCGGAGGCGGCTACATTCTTCCGGGCGGTATTGATATTCATGTTCACGGCGGAGGTGGCCGCGACTTTATGGAGGCCACGGAAGAAGCATTTGTGACGGCTGTGGAAGCTCACAGACGCCACGGCACCACGAGCATGTTCCCCACATTGTCGTCGTCGCCCTTTGAACTTATCAAGGCTGCCGCGCAGGTATGCTCGCGCCTTGTCGACGACCCGTACAGCGGAGTGCTCGGTCTGCATCTGGAAGGCCCGTACTTTTCGCCGAAGATGGCGGGTGCCCAGATGCCGGAAATCATACGCATACCTTCGCCGATGGAGTATGTGGCTCTCGTGGAAGAGTTTCCGTGCATCAGACGCTGGGACGCGGCACCTGAACTTCCGGGGGCGGACGATTTCGCGCGATTCATCACCAGCCGCGGAGTGGTGGCAGCTTTGGGGCATACCGAGGCCAAATACAACGATGTGGTGAAGGCTTATGAGTCGGGTTACACGCTTGCCACTCATTTCTACAACGCTATGACAACATCGCATAAAAACGGCGTGTACAAGCACGAAGGGACAGTCGAGTCGGTGTATCTGATTGACGGTATGAATGTGGAGGTGATTGCCGACGGAATCCATGTGCCTCCGATTATGATAAAGCTTGTTCACAAGTTCAAGGGCATAGGGCGTATGTGCCTTATCACGTACGCGCTTGCGTGCTCGGCGTCCAACAGCACCACGGCTTTCGACCCGCGTGTGATAATAGACGGAGGTGTGTGCAAGCTTCGCGACGGTTCGGCCATTGCCGGAAGCATAGCCACCATGGACCGCCTTATAAAGACTGCCGTGAAGGAGGCCGGGCTTCCGATTGAAGACGTGGCGCGCATGGTGTCGGAAACACCGGCTCTTATCATGGGCGTGTACGACCGCAAGGGCAGCATATGCAAGCACAAGGACGCGGATATCATAGTGATGGACAAGGATCTCAATCTTACCCACGTGTTTGCGATGGGGCGTGCCGTCAACCTTGGTTAAGTGGTGTTCGGAACCCGATATTGTTCCGTTACCTGCAAAAAAAATTTGCAGGTAACGGAATTTTTCGCGAAATTAGCATTATAATCAGTCTGAATAAAACCGACTGACAGATACTTAGATGAATTGTAATACGTTAAATATCAATCAGGCAGCAGAAGCCTCCTCAGAGGCGGCAGTGTCTGCACAGACGGGAGGGATGCTGCCTCTGTCGGAGCAACCATTTGACACTCTTCAAGCTATCACGGAGGCTAAAAGATGCCTTCGCTGCAAGGTGCCCCAGTGTGTGAAAGGTTGTCCGATAGAGAATAATATACCCGAGTTCATACACCAGCTGTCAAAGGGCAATATGGGCTCGGCTATGAAGATTATAAACGAAACAAGCAACCTGCCTGCGATCTGCGGTCGTGTTTGCCCTCACGAAAAGCAATGTCAGGGGCATTGTGTTCTCGGAAAGAAAGGGGATCCTATAAAGATAGGCCGTCTGGAAAGTTTTATAGCTGATTTCGATACAGGTATGGAGCTTATCCGCGAGGACATACCCCAGAAGACGCGTGGACGGGTGGCTGTCATAGGTTCGGGCCCGGCCGGGCTGACAGTTGCCGGTACTCTGGCGCGACAGGGTTTCAAGGTCACTATTTTTGAGGGGCACAAGGAGCCGGGCGGCGTGTTGCTCTACGGTATACCCGAATACCGTCTGCCCAAGGCTGTCGTAAGGCAGGAAATAGAGAAAATACAGGCTCTCGGAGTGGAATTCAAGACCGAGTGCATGGTGGGGCGCAACGGAATAACGGTCGACAGTATTTTTGAAGACGGCTATGATGCGATTTTTATAGGCACTGGTACGGCGCGGCCCAAGGATATGGATATTCCCGGCAACCGCCTGCGGGGTGTAAATCAGGCTTTGTATCTTCTGCATCAGGTTTCGGCGTTCAACGAGGGCGCTATAAGCCGCCGCTTCGTGCCTATCCGCGAAGGTGGCCGCGTGGCCATTATCGGAGGAGGCAATGTGGCTATGGACGCGGCGCGTACCGCCCTTCGCTTCGGGGCAAAGGTGACAGTGCTGTGCCGGGAGGGACGCGACGAGCTTACGGCCATTGAGTCGGAGTACAACGAGGCCGTGAAGGAGGGCGTGGAGTTCCGCTGGTTCACGCAAGCTCTTGAGTTTGTCGGCAACGGCAGTGGCGTCCTGCAGTCGATAAGGCTGTCGACCCCCGAGGGCGAGATTACGGAAAATTTTGAACGTGTGTTCATTGCCATCGGTTCCCGCCCTGCCAACAGGATTGTGTCGACCACCCAGGGTATAGAAGTGGACCGGAAGGGATATGTGCTCACGCAGGATTATCCTTACGGTATGACTACCCGCAAGGGCGTGTTTGCAGGAGGCGATGTGGTGCACCGCCCGCAGACGGTGGTGCTGGCAATGAAGGCCGCCAAAGAGGTGTCGCAGGGTATTGCGCAGTATATTGACGCCGTGAAGCTTATGCGCCATATCGAAACGAACAATAATTGATTTGCGACGATGGCGAGGATATTGGTGGTAGACGACGAGGAAACCCTTTGCGAGGTACTGAGGTTCAACCTTGAAGAGGAGGGTTATGACGTTGATACGGCATGTAGCGCGGAGGAGGCCCTTGCGCTTGAACTGTCGGATTATTCGCTGATTTTGCTTGACATCATGATGGACGGCATAAGTGGCATGCAGCTTGCCGCCATACTTAAGAAAAGGGAATCGACATCTCGTGTGCCTATTATTTTCTGCACGGCCAAGGACTCCGAGGAGGATATGATTTCGGGTCTTGAAATGGGAGCGGACGACTACATATCCAAGCCGTACTCGATAAGGAATGTCCTTGCCCGTGTCAAGGCTGTGCTGAGGCGTACCGAGGCAGCGCGAGGCCGGGCAGTGGACACAGAGTCCGGAGATGTGGTGTTCAAGGGGCTTTGTGTGTCGATGAGCACGAAGATATGCGTGGTTGACGGCCGGACTGTGAAAATGCCGCGGAAGGAGTTTGAGATCCTGTCGTTGCTGATACAGCACAAGGGGCGTGTTTTTTCGCGTGCCGAACTCATAGAGCGGATATGGCCTGAGGAAGTTGTGGTTCTTGACCGTGTGGTTGATGTCAACATCACCCGTCTTCGAGCCAAGCTTGGAGAGTACGGGCATAATATTGTTACACGTCCCGGTTATGGCTATGGATTCGTGGAGTAAGCTGTCGTTCCACCATAAGATTTTTGTAGGTCTTGTGGGGTACTCGTTGCTGATGGTGGCTTGTCTTGCCGCTTTTCAGTATAACAGGGAGCGACAGTTCAAAGCCGACAAGCTGAATGCGCAGCTGCAATTGCTCAACGACCGTATTATAGATGATATTTCTGAGTGTGACACTGTTTTTGAGCCTGTGCTGAACGAGCTGGGTGCCTTCGACGGTCTTAGGGTGAGTATCATAAGCTTGGACGGCAGGTTGGTGTACGATAGTATGCTTGACTCTATGCCCGGTGCTGACCATAGAGGACGCAAGGAGGTTTCTGATGCCATACGTGAGGGAATCGGATTCGATACACGGCGCCATAGCAAGAGTACCGGCCAGACATATTTCTACTCGGCCAAGAAGGGCAAAGGGTACATCGTGCGGACGGCAATGCCTTATTCGGTTAGTCTGGACGAGGTCCTGTCGGCAGACTACACGTTTTTATGGGTTATAGCCGGCATAACCGTGGCAATGTGCTTTATAGGTTTTTTCGCCACACGCAGAATGGGCGAGATTATTGCACGACTGAGTGATTTTGCTGAAAGAGCCGAGCGCGGAGAACGCATCTACGACACTGCCGCTTTTCCCGACGACGAGCTTGGCGTCATATCGAGTCATATCGTGCGCCTGTATGCGAGGTTGCAGCAGGCTCTTGCCGACCGCGACAGGGAACACCGCCTTGTTATGGAGGAGGAGCAGGAGAAGATACGCATCAAGCGTAGGCTTACCAACAATATAAACCATGAACTTAAGACGCCCGTGGCCGCTATGCAGGTATGCCTCGAAACATTGATGGCGCACCCCGATATGGCGCAGTCAAAAAAAGATGAGTTCCTTGGCCGATGCTATGGCGCAAGCTGTCGTCTGAACCGTCTTCTTGCCGATGTGTCGCAACTCACGCGTATGGAAGACGGCGGCGATTCTATCGTGCGCGAGAATGTATGTATTGGCGAAATAGTCGCTGAGGTATGCGATGAGTTTAAGCCGGTGGCGGCGGAAAAAGGAGTAGAGATAGTCTGCAGTCTTGGGTATGACGCGTATGTAAAGGGAAACGCGACGTTGCTCGCGTCGATATTTCGCAATCTGATTGATAACGCATTGGCCTATTCGGGGTGTTCGCGAATCGATATCCGGCAAGAGTCGGCAGACAGCGGCTATATAACCATAAGTGTGGCAGACGATGGCTGCGGCGTGGCTTCGGAGCATCTGCCACGGCTTTTCGAGCGGTTCTACCGAATCGACAAGGGACGATCGAGGCAGGCGGGCGGCACAGGACTCGGACTCGCCATAGTGAAGAACGCGGTGTTGTTCCACGGAGGCAAAATCACGGTGCGTAATCGTAAACCGTCGGGTCTGTGCTTCACATTCTCGCTTGAATTAACAATAGATTAAACTTTATGAAACATTTATGAAATAAGAATATCCGTACTTTGTCGTGAAAAAATTAGCGAAGTTATATGGATATATTATTTCTCTGTGTAGTAATTTTCTTGTTTTTGCTCGCGGTATTCGATCTGTCGGTAGGTGTGAGCAATGATGCTGTAAATTTTCTGAATTCCGCAATCGGTTCACGTGCAGCCTCTTTCAAACGTGTGATGATAGTGGCCGCTATAGGTGTGTTTATAGGCGCTGCTATGAGCAATGGTATGATGGACATAGCGCGCCACGGCATATTCAGGCCTGAGAATTTCTCGTTCTACGAGTTGATGTGTATATTTATGGCGGTGATGGTCACAGACATAATATTAATCGACATATTTAACTCTCTGGGAATGCCCACATCGACAACCGTGTCAATGGTTTTTGAACTTTTTGGAGCTACCTTCGTGGTTTCCCTTATAAAGATGGCAGGCGATACCACCGGGCTTGAATTTGCCGATTTGCTTAACACAGGCAAGGCGCTGTCGGTGATATTGGGAATATTCCTTTCGGTGGCTATTGCTTTCTTTTTCGGCACCGTGGTGCAGTTTGTGTCAAGAACAATTTTTTCGTTTAACTACAAGAGCAATCTTAAATGGAAAATAGGCTTGTTCGGAGGCATATGTGCCACGGCCATAGTCTATTTCCTGCTTATAAAGGGAGCCAAAGGGCTGTCGTTTATGACGCCCGAAGTAGCAGCTTGGATAGACGGCAACACGGCTCTTATAATTGGTGGCTGTCTTCTTGCTTCTACCCTGCTGATGCAGCTGCTCCACATACTGGGAGTGAATGTGCTCAAAGTGATAGTGCTTATGGGCACGTTCTCGCTTGCCATGGCCTTTGCCGGAAACGACCTTGTGAACTTTATCGGAGTGCCGCTTTCAGGCTTGTCGTCGTATCAGGATTATGTGGCAAACGGAGGCGGAGATGCCCACGGCTTTATGATGGGTTCGCTCAATGCTCCGGCAAGCACACCACTGTATTTCCTGATAGGGGCGGGCATGATAATGGTGGTGTCGCTCGCCACCTCTAAGAAGGCGCGCAAGGTTACCAAGACAGAGATAGGACTCGGTAGCCACGGTGATGGCGACGAGATGTTCGGGTCGTCCCGCATAGCTCGCCGCCTTGTTCGCTGGACGCTGTCGCTGATAGCCTTGGTACGCCGGATTACGCCTCTCGGAGTGCGCCGTTGGTTTAACCGCCGCTTCAACGTCGATGAAACCATTATGGACCAAGGTGCCGCTTTCGACCTTGTCAGAGGCTCCGTGAACCTTGTGCTTGCGGGGGCGCTGATTGCTCTTGGCACATCGATGAAGCTCCCGTTGTCTACAACTTTCGTCACGTTTATGGTGGCGATGGGCAGCTCGCTGGCCGACAAGGCTTGGACGCGGGAAAGTGCGGTGTTCCGTATCACAGGGGTGATATCGGTTGTCGGCGGCTGGTTTCTTACTGCCGGAGCGGCATTCATCGGAGCCGGACTTATTGTGGCTCTGATGCATTGGGGCGGCATATGGGCGATGTTTGCATTTGTGGTTATCACTATTGCCATTATCATACGCAGCAATCGCCGCTTTAAGAAAAAAAATGCGGAAGAATCGGGCGACGCATTATTCCAGTCCATTTTGTCGACCGACGATAAAGAACAGTGCTGGAGCCTGCTACAGGTATATATCACCGACCAGCAGCGCAAATTCCTCGAGTATTCGGCCGAGTGTTATCGTGCTGTTACCGAAGCCTTCATCAAAGATGATGTGCGAACTCTCGGAAAAGTGGAAACTTCGCTTAGAAGCCAGAAAACAATACAGAAAAGTGCCCGTAGGAAAGAAACTCTCTGTCTGCGCCGTATCAGCCACGAAACGGCTATTAAGATCAATGCCTGGTTCTACCTCGGAAACAACTGCTGTATGTCGATGCTTTATAACCTCGGCCGTATCAACGAGATATGCAAAGAACATGTGGAAAACAACTTCCGTCCACTGCCGCAGCAGAATGTGGCGGACTACGAGATGGTGCGCACGCAGGTGTCGGTGCTGTTCAACGATATGCTCGCAATGATAGACAGCGGCCAGATAGACACCGTGCGGCTGCTCAGACGCCATTGCGACGAAATAAAAGATGTGGTGTCGGACACATATCACCGCCTGCACGACCAGCTGCGCGAGGGCGATCCCGCAGCCACCACAGTGTTGTACGTATACCTCAACATGCTGCAGGAAACTCAGGAAATGGTATCCTCGATCCGCAAATACCTCCGCGCATACGCCAAACTCCGCGACCCCGAATTCTCCGGGCGCCCCTCCCTCCCCTGAAACGCACCGCGGGCGTGGCTCACTCAGAGCCGCGCCCGCGATGCGTTTCAGGGGATGGGTTGTGTTATTGCTCGATTGCGGAGCGGATTGTGGCGGCGATGTGGCTGAGGTCGTCGTCGGTCACCCATGGGCCTGCGGGGAGGCAGAGGCCGGTGCGGAAGAGGACCTCGCTGACGCCGTTGGTGTACGCCGGGGCGGCGGCGTAGACGGGCTGGCGGTGCATCGGTTTCCAGAGGGGGCGCGCCTCGATTCCGGCGGCGTCGAGGGCGGAGCGCATGGCCTCGACGTTGGCGTTTGGCTGGCAGTCGGTGGTGGCCGATGCCGCAGCGTGGGTCACTCCCGCGGCGCCGCCGACGGCGCCCGCGAGGACTGCGGCGTATGCCTTGTCCTGCCCCTTGACTTTGACGGAGGGGTCGATTGTGATGGTGCATAGCCAGAAGTTGGAGCGGTGTCGGGGCGAGGGGTTGTCGTGGAGGGTGATGCCGGGGATTCCGGCGAGCAGGCGGCGGTATTGCTGCTGCACGTGGCGGTGGTGGGCGATGTGGTCGTCGAGGACGGTCATCTGCCCGCGCCCGATTCCGGCGCAGATGTTCGACATGCGGTAGTTGTAGCCGATGTGCTCGTGCTGGTAGTAGGGGTAGGACTCGCGTGCCTGCGTTGCGTAGAAGAGGACGCGGTTCTTGGCCTCGGCGTCGGGGCATACGAGGGCTCCTCCGCCGGAGGTGGTTATCATCTTGTTGCCGTTGAAGCTGAGCACGCCGTAGCGCCCGAAGGTGCCGAGGACACGTCCGTCGAAGGTGCTTCCGAGGCCCTCGGCGGCGTCCTCTATCACGGGTATGCCGTGGCGGTCGGCGATCTCGGTTATGCGGTCGATCCGGTATGGCATGCCATAGAGTGCCACGGGTATTATGGCCTTTGGCTTGCGGCCGGTGACGGCCACGCGGTCGTTTATCGCCTTCTCGAGGAGGTCGGGGTCAATGTTCCACGAGTCCGGCTCGGAGTCGACGAATACGGGGGTGGCGCCGAGGTATGTCACCGGGTGGCTCGAGGCGCAGAATGTGAATGACTGCACCAGCACCTCGTCGCCGGGGCCGACGCCGCATGCCAGCAGGGCCAGGTGGACGGCAGCCGTACCGGCGCTGAGGCATGCCACGGCCTTGTCGAGCGGGGCGGCGCCGTCTTCGCGGCGGTTGACGAATGCCGCCAGCTCGTCCTCGAAGGCGTTCACGTTCGGTCCCATCGGCACGACCCAGTTCGAGTCGAAAGCCTCCTTTATGAAATCCATCTCCCGGCCGCTCATGTGGGCCAGGCAGAGGTAAATCCGCTTGTTCATTATCTTAGTTTGATAGGTGGTTAGGTTGGTAGGTGCTCAGGTGGTTAAGTGGTCGGGCGGTGTCGCCGTGTCGGAGTATGAGCGGAAGATTGTGGCGAATATCAGCCTTATGTCGCCGGCGAGGGAGTGGCTGCGGTAATACTGGAGGTTTATCCTCACCTTGTCGGGGAATATCACCTCGTCGTTGTACCGCTGCGGGTCGTCGACGAGGGCGAGTATCTCCTCCTCGTTGGCGTACTTCAGCGATGCCGGGCCTGTGATCCCCGGTCGCAGCCTTAGCACGTCGCGGTCTTCTCCGGTCAGCCTGTCGGCATATCCGGGCACGTCGGGTCGGGGCCCCACGAGGCTCATGTCGCCTATCAGGACGTTCCACAGCTCGGGCAGCTCGTCGAGCTTGTAGCGCCGCAGCACGTGCCCCAGGGGCGTTATCCGGCTCTCGCCGGCCACCGACACCGAGCTGCCTCCGTGTCCCACGGTCATGGAGCGGAACTTGTACATCGTGAAGAGCCTGCCGCCGCGCCCCACGCGCCTCTGCCTGAAGATCACCGGGCCTCCCGGCATCCTCACCTTAATCAGCACGGCCACCACGGCCAGCACCGGCCACAGCGCCAGCAGACCCGCCGCCGCCATCACCCTGTCAAAAATCCACTTAGCCATTGTTTGCTTGTTCAGATAGTGCTGTGCGTAGCTGGGTGCTGCTTGTCCCCTTTGTGTATGGGAAATAGACTATTTCCACTCCTTTGTCCTTGAAATATTCTTCATAACGGTTGAATCGCTCAGTCCCTTTGTAGTCAGAGCCAACAAAGAGTAAGTCATAGTGTACGATTCCTTTTGTGTAGACGTCGGAATCCTCTCGTTCAGATTCTATCACTCGATCAACGAACGATATGTTTTTTACAATTTCCATACGTTCTTCAAACGGTATGAATACGTTCTTTCCTTTGTGAGAGCCATCGCGGTGGACTCCTACAACGAGGTAGTCACAGTACATTTTAGCCCGCCTAAGTAGGTTGAGGTGTCCTATATGGAAAAGGTCGAATGTGCCACTCAAGTAGCCGATGCGTAGCTGCGGACGGTCGGATAATCGTCCACCATCTATTTTATAGCGATAGCTTGATAGGCCGAATTCATGTGCATTGTCATTATAGCGGTCTATTACGCTCTTGAATGTTTGTTCGTAATCAGGAATGAGCAGCGACTGTCTATTTTCTATTGCTGTTACAATATCTGTAGCAAGTTTTTCTGTAAGTATCAGGTCGTTTGTGCTTCCATTGAATCGAGTGCCCTTTATTGATCCCGGAGATACTTCAAGGATGCGGTTTGCTCCTCCACACATTTCGATCTCGATATTAATTGCTTCGATAGCTCGGAATAGAGCAGCCTTTGTGGCGCTATAGACGCTGAAAAGAGGCGATGCAATCCGTGCGGCTATGCTCACCATGACACCACAATAGAAATTGTTGCAGCTTTTTAGTCGTGGCATATAATACGACAATATTTTCAGTGGTGCGATAGTGTTTACAGTAAAGCTATTGTCAATCTCTTTTGGTCGCAACTCCTCGAAATGCGCCACTCTGCCAAAGCCGGCTGAATAGAATAACCCATCGACATCGTTATATTCCACAAGCCATTCAAAGTCTGTAGTCGCAAGATCTATCTGTCGGTAGTTAATATTTGGCGGCATCGTGCAGTCTGGTTTGACTCTATCTATAATAGTGACGTCATTAAATTTTTCGGACAGTTTTAAGGCTACAGCAAGGCCTATGCCGTTAGCTCCGCCTACAACAAGTGCGTGATTCATAAAAAACAGATTAATTAGATTTTGTCTCTGAATAGGTTGCGGAATAACCAACCTCTTACATTATTGGGCATTAATACTTGTAAGGCGAAGCGTCCACATATGTTATATAGATATTGGGGTATATTTACCAAATGATTCTGGAGCATATACCTTTGTAGTTTCTCCTCACTTGTAAAGTATTTCCATCCTCCTCGGCGTGCGTACATTTCCTTGCCAATTCTGACATTGACAAGAGAATCTTGAAAATTAGCAAACTTGCATCCGTTCAAGGCCATTCGAATCCAAAGAAAATAATCCTCATTATAGTGCCAGGGGATATAACCACCGGCAGATAGTATTGCATTTTTTTTAAATGCCACGGTCATATGATTGAATGGGCAGCGAGATTTAAGATAGTGGATTATCTCAGAATGAGTGCATGGCACAGTCCTTTTGCCCACAATATTATTTTCAGAGCCAATAAATTCTGTGATTTGGCCACCAACAATATCACAATCCGGATTATCCTCAAGATACTTGATTTGCTTTTCGAATCTGTTTGGCATAGCTACATCATCGGAATCCATTCTCGCAATTATTGGGTATGAAGCCAATTCCGTTCCAATTCTCAATGCGTTGCCAAGGCCTTTATTTTCAGGTAACTGAGTGATGCAAAAAGAGTAGTCCTTTGTTGATTCTAAGCTTTTTAAGATATTGTGGAGAGCCTCATCAACCTCTCCGTCAACAATAATTATAATTTCTGCCGGTTTTAGTGTTTGTAATGACGTTACGCTTTCGATAGCGCGTATAACAAACTCCGGTTTGTCGTTACGATAAACCGACATCAATACAGAAAAAGGCATAGGATTACTTGGTGGTAAGACTATTATTGAATCGCCGTGGAATCAATGAGTTGGTGGTAATGATGAATTAATTTAGAAAATTCGGTCTCGATGTCATAACCTTTTGAAATAATTATATCTCGGCTTATAATGCGTTGATTGTTGCATAAAGACAGTATATTGTCAATCCATACTTTTTTATTCTCTGAAAGAGATATGCGCTTACAGTATTCTGGAATTAGAACAGCTTCATCAGGTACTCCAGTAGATATAATAGAAGGTAAGCCTGAGGCTTGAGCTTCTATTGTGACAATGGAAAGACCTTCAAAAAGGGACGGAATCAACATTATATCAGAGGCCATAAGAATTTCTGGAATATCGCTCCGAAGTCCTAAAAAAGAAACATTTTCTTCTATACGTAAATTGTGTATATGTGATTTTAGGTTCTCTTCAAGTTCCCCGCTTCCTACAATTAATAAATGTACATTGCGTTTGATTTGAAGTAAATCATTAAAGATATTTATTAAGAAAATATGGTTTTTTTCAGGTGAAAGTCTTCCAATGCTAACTAGTGCAATTTTTCCATCAATATTAAGTTTCTTCCGCATTAGAGTTCTAATACTATTATCAAATTGGTATTTACTAGTTTCTATGGCATTATGGATTACTGTGAAATGTGATTTTGATCCAAATAAATTTTGACAAGCCATTACAGAACACCCCCAAAGTGCATTTGCACAATCGTTTAAGTTACGAGTAAGGACCCAGTTCCTCAAATACCCAAGTCCACTTTTTGTACTGAGTTTGGTGGAATGCGCATGAATAATCCGATTTCGTATACCATGCTTTTTCGCAAAAGGAAGTATAATATGAGATAGAACCACTTCGTGTAAATGAACGATATCATATTCACTACCATACTTGCTAAAAAAATCAGAGTAATGCTTTAGCGTTTTTAGGATATTGGTAGGAGATGGTAATTCTAGATGGTAACATTTTGCTCCGGTTGTGGTAAGAAACTCCTTAAATGAATTATTATCTTCTTTGAAATATATAAAATCCATCGTGATGTCCGTACGACTCAGCGAGCATTTATAATAATTTACGACAAAGTTCGTGATTCCGGAACATCTGCTTAAACTTTCTACAATATGTAAAATGCGCATGTTATTTAAAAAATTTGGTTAGAAATTTAAAGTTCGTTATGGAAAGTGTTGCAAATAATTTTTTTGAGATAGAATAATTGCTAAATAGAAATGTCCAATAATACTTTGATATAATTTTCCTCATTAGTTGGAGTGATTCTTCATCTTCATAATTTTGGACTATGGCACGGTATAGATATGCATTTGCATAGCGGCAAAAGCGTCGTTTTCCATATTTTAGTAACTTTGGATGCCGTTTAGCAACATAGTTTAAAATGCTGAGGTGGGCTGGGATAAAATCAAGATTCTTTTTAGAGAATGACTTGTTCGTTATACTGTTTGGATTAATTCTGTAAAAGTATCCAATGTGTGAATTGTAAGAGATTGCCTCAACTTTGTCAAACACTTTCCAAATAGTTGATAAATCTTCAAATATTTGACCATAAGGAAATCTGACATCGTTGAATAGATGAGATTTATATAATTTACCCCAAGCAGATGTTGATATAATAGACTCTTGTAAAATTGATTTTATTGTATACTGTTGGGTGAACCGTTTTATAAATGTCGAGGTGGGCTGCTCAAATACTTTTTTTATACTTTCATTATAAGCACATACAGAAATTTCAGTGTTGGTTGCCTTGATAGTGGAGTATAAGGTTGATATGTAATCATTTGAAACAGCATCGTCGCTATCTATAAAAGTAAGGTATTCGCCAGTACAAATATCTAATGCGGAATTACGGGCGTCTGATAACCCTCCGTTCTTTTTGTGAATAACAATTATTCGTTTATCCGAACAAGCAAATTGGTCACATTTTATACCGCAGTCATCGGTAGAGCCATCGTCGACAAGTATTATTTCAAGATTCGTGTAAGTTTGCTCTATAATGCTTATTATGCATTCATCCAAAAATTCAGACACGTTATAAATTGGAACAATTACTGATATTTTGGGGCTGTGTTTTTGCATATGACAAAAAATATAATGTGAAAAAATAGAATGACATATCAGCGAGTCCTTTAAGATTTAGAACCACAACTGTTAAGATATATGCAAGTATAATTAATCGTTTATTGTGGGTAAAGATAGTGGAGGCATAAGATATTATTTTATATTGGTAAATTAGAAATAATAATAGACCTATAGTTCCGATTGCGTATATTAGCCGTAATATACCAATGTCTGTATGCATATAATAAGTCGTTTCATCCAATCTAAGTCTGGCATCTCCAATAATCCATGTAAGGGGATTGTCTGGGTATATATACATCTGCATCATATTATCAGTTGATTTTGAATAAAAGCTACCTGTTTCTTGATAGTTTGAAAATAATTCAAATCCAAACTGAAACGCAGTTTCCATTTGATCTGAAAACACTAAATGGAAATCAAATAGATTAAATAGTGCTATAATAATAGTTGCATATATCACAAATTTACAAACTAGCTTACGGCCATATTTATTTAGTAATATTATAGACAAAGAAATGACGATGCCTACTAAATTTGTTCTGGCAAGTATTGTACCCAGTATTGCGATTAAAAATAGGCCTATTGAGAACAGGATGTGAGAATCTTTGCTTTGGTCAATTAGTATATAACTAATTAACAATAAAACGAAACAGTTGTATAATCCCGCACCAAAAAACGCATAATCTCCAATCCCAAAAGGTCTTATACCTAATGCCCCCTCTGTTTTCGTTGAGGATAATTCTCCAGATGAGAAAAGATTAAATATTATTGAGTATAAATGTGGACTTATATATACAGTAAAAGATATGACAATTTGTATAATGGCAAACCATAGAAAAATATATGTGAGAAATTTTAATGTAAACTTATCTTTGTAGAAATGTGTTAGATATGCAATTAGGATATATGCAGTAAAAAAACGGCAAAAGTTTGCGATGATTATTTCTTTGTAGTAGTACTTATCGAATGTGCCGTTTATAGTAGAACTGATGAGACCAATAAGTATGAGTAATAATATATATCCCAATATCTTGTAATCGGATGCCCTATGTTTGTTTTTTAAACTGCTTATTGTCCATACTATTGAGCCAATTACTCCTACAATAATTATGGGAGAAACTGGAAGAAAGGATATACGTATATTAAAAACGCATAAAAAGAAAACAAACAATCCAATAGCCTTGGCCATTATTATACTATATAGTTTATGCTATTTTTATGGCCAGTTTATCAGAGCGATAGGCGCATTTTGCATCGCCCATTTTGGGGTAGACGAAAGTTGGATCAGGGATTCTCCAATTTTCGCCATAGCGCGCTTCAAGAAATTCTATATCGTTTTCTATGATTGGTAAAGAAAGGTTATGGAACGATGCTGTTTTAGTTTTTTGTGAGAATGGTAGAATTAGTTGTATCGGCATAAGTCCGCCTTTACTACGTATGGACTCCTCGAAAGTGTCGTTTCCGTCAAAAGGAACGAGAACAATGGTGTATGCGAGCGTATCATTATATGGATAAAAATAAAATATATCGATAGACACTCCGTCCTTTATATAGGTTTCTTCGCGCCCAAAGTTACCATTGTCTACTTCATATCTGCTTTTGAGCGTATAACCATTACTAATGAGTTGGGCTTGAATGTATTTGTGGTCTGTGTCTTTCCAAACTGCCACATCGATATCAAGATCGTGTTTGATAAACCCGTGTTCTCTTACTGCCCCAAGTAAGGTTCCGAATATTAAAGAATAATTAATCCCGGAACGGCTCATCACGGCGTTGAAATCGTCTAAAATACGAATTCCGTTTTCGTGGAGGAGTTTGTTTCTTTTCTTTTCACCATAAGGGTCAAATAATTTAGACACAGTAGGCTTTATAAGTCGTATAAGGGGCAAATTGCCAATTTTTCTGAGAGTGTCAAAAAGTCTTTGGTTCATTTTTTAATAGTTTTTTGTTGGCTACCAATGTGGCAATTCTGATAGATAGGCAAATAACCTCAGATATGGTTGTAAGAATACACAGGTTAATAGCTGAAACGGAGCCCGTTATAAATAATATTATTAAACCGCCAATTTGATTGACTGTGGCAATTTCTACTGATATATTTGCCCATTTAGCTTTGCCTATTGGTGTAAGAGCTGGAAATCCAAACATATATTGCGGCAGTGTTAGTGCCATAATAGGAATCATCCATCTTAATAATTCTGAAGAGCCTAAATATTCCTTGCCAAAAGCGATTATGCAAATTTCATCTGACCAAATAAAGCAGATAGCCAAAATTATAATAATGGGGATCTCCAGAATTAATACGGTTCTCAGCAACTTTTTGTAGTCCTTGGTACGGATCATATACGGATAGAAACTATCGGCGACGGGCGAGCAACCTTGTTGTGCAAGGCTACGGAATTTATCAGCCGATGTGTAGTATCCGACAACTGCTTTACCCGGATATATGAAGCCTAAAATGATGGTATTGCAAAAATTATAAACAGATGAAGCTATTCTCGATAAGAAGTATGGAGCCGAATCTTTAATGATAGTTATTCGATATCGGAGTGTGGTTTTTGTGAATTTTATATTTTGGTTTTTGTGTAAATCGAAATATATCCAGATGATTACAATAATTGAGCCGATTATCTGGAAAAGAGGGACGAAATAGACTTGTTCGGGGCTTTTTAAGCACACGAATATTAATGATACAAAAATAGCCTTTATTGCAACTCCTCGTATTGCTATAATTTTCATATTCTCCAATCCCATATAAATATAATCTGGCAGCAGACTTGTTAGTGCTGAAAGAATTAGGAAAAGAGTGAGAAGCGCGAAGTTATTTGCAATTTCGGTTATCATATAGCTTGAAACAGCTAATGCAATAAATAATAATAGCGCAAATGATAACTTAATAAAAGTTACTGCTGAAAATATTTTTGACAGTTCAAGTTTATCATCAGCAAACATTGTGACTTTCTTTGTTGCAGATAATATGAAGCCGAAATCAATTATTAATGAAAAATATGCTCCAAAAGCCATCGCAAAGCCTAAATTACCGAATATAGAAGGCCCTAATATGCGTGAAATATATGGGATTGTAGCCAAACCGAACAAATAGTTTGCTGCGGTTAATGCATACAAGAAGAAAGTATTTTTTGCAAGTTTTCCCATTAGTTCAATGTCAACATATATAGTTTCACACAATAAAGCGTATTGGTAATTTTAACATGAAATGTATATGAAGAATATATGTTGTGGAGCTATAGGGGTGTTATGTTTATTGGGTGGTGAGGGCGGTGCGGGCGGAGAGGTAGCGGGGGTAGGAGAGGTAGGCTTCGGAGGCGAGGAGGGTGGAGGAGCGGCGGCGGGTTTCGGCGCAGTCGGTGTCGGGCCAGCCGGTGCCGGGTATGTATGCGGCCATCCAGGTGTCGAAGATGTGGCTTATTTCGTATTCGATTTCGGCTTTTTTGTCGGGCACGTGCAGCAGGGCCATAAAGAGGAAGGCTATGTAGCGGTGGATGTCGGCAAATGTGGCTCTGTCGCGGTTGCGGTAGATGTTGGCTACGGCGAGGGAGAGTGTGGCGAGTTGTTTTTCGGGTGGCGCTGATAGTTCGTCGCCGCCGTACAGCAGTTCGTAGAGGGTGAAGACTGTTTCGACGTCAAGTGGAGAGCAGCTTATGCGACGTTCGATTTCGCTATAGAGCGCGCATAGTGTTGTGTCGGCCTCTGCTTGGTCGCGGCAGGCATTTGCCGTTTCGACGGCAAGGCGCAGGCCGTTGTCGGAAAGTGTGCGGAGTTGTTGTTGGTCCGCAGGGAATTTCATATTCCTTTCTTTAGAAATTTTGCAGGTATTTCGGCGCTGATCAGGGCGCCGTTGAGTGCTTCGATCCGGACGCATACGCGCAGTCGGTCTTTCGACAGGCGTTCGACAATGCCTACGTTGCCGCAGAAGCTTCCGTCGGTTATTTCTACGATGTCCTTCGGCTCGAATTGTTGCGATGAGCCGTTTTCAGAAGGGTAGTAGTAGAGTATGGTGTCTGCTCCTATGTTGACGAGGAACATAAACGTGAGCATTTGGTCGTTCGGTATGTAGGCCGGTTTTTTGTCGCCGCTGCTGAAGGAGAATACGTATGCTCCCGGTGCGATGCGTGATTTGAGTGCGGAGGCGTTTGTGGCCGAGGTGCGGAAGAACAGCAGTGAACTCATCAGTCTGTCCTTGGCGAGCGTGGTGGCTGTGTTGGCCTGAACGGGTATGAATGTGTCGACGGCTAATTCTTTGGCGGCGAGTTTTGCCTGCATTTCAGCAGGGGTGGAATCGAAGCAACGCATTGCGTACCATCTTTCTGATGTGTCTTTGAGCCGATTGGCTATCTTCTCGGGTATGGCGCCCGGTGTGTGGCACGCACTGGCGCTTATGTGTTTGGTTATCGGTGTCGTGTCGTTGATGATGGCTGCGATGTGTTCGAGCGCTATCCCGGATTCGAGCGCTATGGCTACCCACGACTCGGCCGCCGATGTCGGCGTGAGGCGGACGGGTAATTTCATCAGCACTCCTATGGCTTCGAGTCCTCGGGCGTAGTCTGCTTCTGATATTGACGCGGCATACTCGACGAAATTAGAGCTGTTCTCTGTTTCAAATCGTGCTACTACCTCTGAGAGTTGCGGCACGATAGTCACGCGGCGGTTTTGCGGAAGCGGTATGCAGCCCGAAGCAGGGAGAGATTTGGGCAGGAGCCTGATGTATCCGATAGGAAGTCCGCAGGCATAGAAGCTGAACAGGAATAGGCTTCGGATGCGTCGAAGTGGCGGGTAGGCCGATAGGTCGGCTGAGGCCAAACGTGTCAGATCGGATATGCCGATGGCGGCAGAAGATTTTCCGTTCTTTGAACTTACGCCTTTGAAAACCTGTCGGAGCACTTCTTTGTCATTGACGCCCAATGACTTTTTAAGAAGTGCCCGCAGATTTCTGAGGTAGAGGGAGGTTGTGGTGGCTGAGAGGCCCTCAGCGATGAGAAATTTTGAAAAATCTTCGATGAATGTAGTTGTGAAATCGTTGATAGATATCACATCGCGACCGAAAAATTCTTCAAGCTTGTTAATGGCAGCAAGGTAACCCTTTGCTGTGGAGGCCGATTTGGTTTGTCTGATTTCTTCAGACAGTTTCTGTGTGCAGAGGGTGGTTGGCATGTCCTTAACCACGTTCATCAAAAAATCAAACCGGATAATTATTGAGCAATATCTCTTCTCCCCCTGTAGTGATTTATGATATGCAGGAGATAAAGGTTGGTTATGTGGGGGTATGATATGCTCATACTATTAAGTGCTTGTGCAGTAGCTGCTTAGTTGCAAAATACGGCGCAATCTCTTTGGAAGAGATACTTAAAAGCAGATAATTGGCTAATATGTAGTAAATTATGTTTAATAATGCTGCATAATAGCTACATATTAGTAATTTTATCATATACTCGAAATGGCCCAAATTGTATATAAATTCAAGAGAATGGGTCGATAACGGAATATATCACTTGCATATTTCGGTGAATTGTTGTAATTTTGCCGCAAGTTAAGTATCTCTTCCAAAGAGATTTGGATAAAAACAGCAGATTCGGGGCTGTTTTTATTGTTATATGGCTTCAATTAGCCTATACAAAAAGCACGACCTCGCCGGAAGTCGTACTTTTGCTGTATGATGGTTAAATAAGGAGGCGCGCTTATGTTTTTCAGACGCAAATCTTATCGATGAGCGACATTTCTTCGTCGGAGAAGGTTGTGTTGTCAATAGAGCGTATAGAGTCTTGAAGTTGTGCCACTGAGCTGCACCCGACAATTACCGATGTCACGCGATTGTCCAAAAGAACCCACGCAAGAGCCATTTGGGCAAGTGTTTGTCCCCGTTTAGCCGCAATATCGTTGAGCGCCGAAACTTTGGCGATTATTTCCGGTGTTATCTGTGCGGATGATAGGGAACGGCTTCCTGCCGCGCGAGAATCTGCCGGAACGCCATTTAAGTACCGGTTGGTAAGTATGCCTTGAGCCAGAGGTGAAAATGCAATGAAGCCGGAACCGTTGTCGGCTACGCTGTCGAGGACGCCGTTTTCGACCACCGAGCGGTCAAATAGGTTGTATCTGTCCTGAAAGAGCAGACACGGGGTGTCGCGTTCTTTCAGGTAGCGGAAGGCGTATTCTGCAGCTTCTTTGGGCCATCTCGAAATACCTGCGTATAGGGCTTTTCCTTGGCGCACTATGTCGACAAGTGCTTGCAGTGTTTCTTCAAGAGGAGTTTCAGGATCGAAGCGGTGGCTGTAGAACACATCAACATAGTCGAGTCCCATGCGACGGAGGCTTTGGTCGAGCGATGATATCAAATATTTTCTCGAACCCCAGTTGCCATATGGTCCAGGCCACATATCATATCCGGCTTTCGACGAAATGAACAGCTCGTCGCGGTATGGGCGCAAGGATTTGTGGTACACGTATCCGAATGTTTCCTCGGCAGTGCCGTAGCCCGGGCCGTAATTATTGGCAAGGTCAAAGGAAACGATGCCGTGGTCGAAAGCGTAGTGTAGCATTTCTTTGCTTCGCGACAATGGGCTTACTTCACCGAAATTATGCCAAAGCCCCAGTGAGATGCGTGGAAGCAGAATGCCGCTGCGTCCGCAACGGGAATAAGCCATGCCGTTGTCGTATCGGTCGGAGGCGGGATTATAAATAGGTTCAATCATATTCAAAAGACAGGATTAATATGCAAAGATAGCGAAATTATGTATAAAACCTACAGGATATGGGCTAAAAATAAGAACTACAGATAGTTCGAATAGCGTAATGTGCTATTGGTACTGTCATTTTCAGAGCGACAATGAAAATAAGCATCAAAAAAAGCGTGAAAAAATTTTGTGCAGTCAAAAGAAAGACGTACCTTTGCAGAGCAAAAGCAAAAAAGCTTCACTGGAGAGGTGGGTGAGTGGCTGAAACCACCAGTTTGCTAAACTGACGTAGGAGAATTCCTACCACGAGTTCGAATCTCGTCCTCTCCGCCAAAGCACAATCAAAAATCCTGCAAGCGACTGACTTGCAGGATTTTGTTTTTTAGGGGTGCTTAAGTGTGCCATCGGAAAAGGGCTTGTCGTGGTTCTGGTGCATTGTCAAAAGAAAAATTGGGGGCATTGTGGACTTTGTATCGCGGAAAAATTCTAACTTTGTAGTAGATTGTCACTGTAGCGAATGAAAGTACCCGATGAATTTTTCATACCTGATAATGAGGTTCGGCTTCCGAACGAGCTTGACTACGGTCGTGTGGCGGAATATGTGAGGTTGGCGGAGGCTTTTTCGCGTACCACATACCAAAGCGTCTATATTATCGATTATTTCAGGCAGGATTTCCTGTATGTGTCGCCAAACCAGATGTTCTTGTGCGGACTGTCGTCAGAGCAAATGAAGAAGTTAGGCTACCGTTTCTATCTCGATTATGTGCCGGACGATGAGCAGTCGCTTTTGGTGAGCCTCAACAGTGCGGGATTCGCTTTCTATGGCAATATTCCGGTTGGTGAGCGGAAGGAGTGGTATATATCGTATGACTTTCACGTGCTCAATGATGGACGAAAGATTCTCGTGAACCACAAGCTGACTCCGCTTGCGCTTACTTCCGACGGCCGGATATGGCTTGCACTGTGCGTCGTGTCGGCTGCCACACATTCCGATGCAGGGCATATAGAGATGCACAGGGTCGGCTCATCGGAGTTCTTTGAGTATGATATAAAGTCGCGTCGTTGGGACCAACGGCAGATGCCGACGCTCTCCGAGGGAGAGAGGGCGGTGCTGATTCTATCCATACAAGGCTACACTATGTCGGAAATTGCCGATAAAATATGTCTTTCGCCTGACACGATCAAGAAATATCGCCAGCGCATATTCGAGAAGCTTGATGTTCGTAATATTTCGGAAGCTATAGTAGCTGCGGCCAACAATAAGCTACTCTAAGTTTTTGCATAGATAAAATCTCGGGAAATGCTTTACCTTGCGCCACACGGCGATATATCGATGTGGCTTTGTTCTGATAGGTTGTTGAAGTAATAGTGTGTCTGAATATTTTGGAATCCAAGTTGTTCTAATTCGGGTTTGGCATAATTTGTACATATAGGAGTTCCTATAATCATTATACAGCATGGTGATATAAACTGTCGTTTGTCTACTGTCGTGTTTTATTAATTCTTTGGCGTCTTACAACGTTTGTTGTTGCAAAACTATAAATACCTGTATCGTTGTCCCATACCCAAAAGTGTATATTTTCGGGTCGTCAGGCATTTGTACCCTTTTGGGTATGGTGGGGAAATGTTCACGACTGTAATTTTGCAGCATAAACCAAAACAGGACGAATATGAAAAAAATCTCTCTCTTAATTATGGCATTCGCCTTTTTTATAACTGCTGTTGGCCAAACGGAGCGGCAGTTAGATGAGGTGACGGTCGTCGCCTCTCGTACCACCAATAATGCCGAAGGCTATACGACAAATCTCCGAGGTATGGATATCGTGAAGGGCAAACCGGCGGTTGATGTTCTCGGCTTCCTTCCCAATATCTCATTCGAGCAGGGGGCATTCAAAATCAATGGTCTTGCCGCCAGCGAGATTTATGTTGACGGAGTCAAATTAACCGATGTATCCGAACTTGATAACATTCCCGGAGAAAGGATTGACAAGGTGCAGGTTAAATATCTCGCAGGGAGCAATCAAAGTGCCGCACTCAGTGGTGGCGCAATAATGATAACCCTTCGTCGGCCGCCAGAAGGTGGTTTCTATGGGGCTGTTACCGCCAATGCCGACTGGCACCGTGCGTGTGATTTTGGCAACGAGGGCTTGGGCGGTATGTTCAATTACCGCTATAAGAACCTGAGTGTGTACGACAATCTGTATATTGGTTCCAATAAATACAAGGAAACCGCAGAACAAACCTTTTTCAGCAGCGATGAGCGTTCTGCATACTCTGAAATCTCGAAATGGCGCGGATTTGATGTGCGCAATCGCCTCAGCCTCTCGCAGCAGTTCAAGTCAGGAGCCATATTGGGCGGCAGCTACCATATAGCGTCAAGCAATCTGAAACCAAAATCCATCACTTCAGGAAACGACACCTATTCGTTGATTGATAAGAAGAATAACGCGCTTGCGCAGGAAGGCACATTGAAATTTTATTTACCCATTAGCAAGCGTGGGGCGGCAATGGAAATTACTGCAGACTACTTCAACCGCCGCAGTGATGAAACCTCACGGTATAACACAAATGGGACCGAACTGGCTGAGATTAAGGAGAAGTATGATCTTGACCTATGGAAATTCAATGCCGATTTCACTTATCCATATAATCGGGAATTTGTATGGCAGTTCGGAGCATCGGCACAATTCCTTAACTCAAAATATAATCCGAATCGGCTTTCTGAAAACAATCGTTTTGAAACAAGCGACACTCCTTCAAAATCGACAGGATTTACACCTTTAGTATATGTGTCTGCAAATGGTCAGGCATGGAGATTGCGCTATAGCTTCGGGTTGAACTGGCAGCTTAACCGCATTGAGTATTCCGATTTGAAAGCGGGCGTCAAGAACCGTAATACACAGTGGTCGCTTAATCCGACTGTACAGGTGATGATGCCGTTTGGATCGCGCATGCAACACGCCGTTATGCTCAACTATAAACGAACACTGAGCGACATTCCATATACAGCAATTTCATCTGTAATAAGTTGGAGCGATGCCAATAATTACTCTGTAGGAAATCCAGAGCTGAAATCGCAGTCTGCGGATATGCTTA
>Ga0137308_100689_pt1 | contig 48101 bp, 22 predicted proteins | sample Inofrocosms_June_FD_97181 | JGI IMG/M metagenome (GOLD analysis project Ga0137308, IMG submission 97181) | Mouse cecal microbial communities from Vienna, Austria - N-Acetylneuraminic and N-Acetylglucosamine D2O microcosms_June | ecosystem: Host-associated > Mammals > Digestive system > Large...
TTCCCCGCCCCGCTAAAGAGCGTATCACTGTCCTGTAATCCCATTTTCTTAGCTGTATTCTCCGCCGGCTGATAAAGAATCGTGTTATGCTCATCGTAGCCGACAATCAGCACGGCCTCGTTTCCAACCATGGCAAGTACCGGATGCCCAAGATTTACATAATATAATACCTGGCTCACATTACACCCGGATAGATCTACTACTTTATGATCTGTCAACGCCTCCGACAAAATCTGTCTGGGCGTCTCGCCCTTGGCAATCAAATCCTCCACATCTATGCTGCTCTCTTCCTGCCTAAGCAGATACGTCAGGCAGCGAACGACTGAATTGTCACTGAGTTCCGCCGTATCCATAGTCCCGGGGCCAATCATGGGCTGGCTGGCTTTCCTGCCCCTGCGCCATATATAATTCTGCCCAGGATCAATGACTACACCCGCATTTTCATCTGCACAGCGAATAGCGTCCGTCACCGATGGCGTGGACAGAAGAATCTTTCCTCTGCTGTAGACATAATAATTCTCCCTGTCCCTGTCGCTTTCAAGTTCCACAGTCCGCTCCTCCTCGACAACTACTTCCTTGGGAGCTTTCACCTGTAAATTCTTAATCTCTTCCGTATCTTCCGCTGCAAACACCAGTTCCACCTGCGTCTGCTTCTTTTCTGTTACAATCGTATCAACCATAACCAGGCGGGACGATTCTAACTGTTGATTTTTGATGGTGTCCTGGACTACCGGCGTAAATCCCGTCTCAGTGCGCATCTCCCGATCCAGGAAAATAGTGTCCTTCTCCACATACGCATTGGAAATATAATAGCCGTCCTTCTGATATTCCTTAACCGTCTTAGAATTCTTATCTGTAATCGTGACCTTATACATGAGAAATCTTGCATTTCCGGCGCTGTCTTCCACTACTTCCGCTGCTTTCGCCGAGCCATAGACAAAATCGCTCTCGACAAAACCGATAGGTTTTAAGTATTCTCCGCCGTTTCCCTCTACTGAACGGACCTTTTCACCCTCCAAATCCATAATTTTAATCGTCTCCGAGCGGTCATTTTCTTTAGAATCCTGCCATGCAAGATACCGGCCGTCCTCAGATACTACATAACTTCCCGGGCGGATGTCACGGATTATCGGCTGCGCCTGACGGCTTGCTAAATCAATCCTGTACAATTGTCCGTCCGCAAGAAGATAAAACATATTCTCACCGCTGATATAGAACACTTCGCCCCAGTCTGCTTTCAAAACCTCATAAGAAGAGTCCGCGGGGATAAACAGAATTTCCTCCACAGTGTTTGCTACACTGTCATAATGGAAGACGCTGATTCCTGTCTGTCCCTCATGGCTTCCCCGGTTCATATAACCATAGACCACAAAGTCCATGCTGCCGCCCTCATCCATGCGCATGATTTGAATCTCATGCTGTCCGTTATTCTCACGGTCTGAGATTCCTTCCGCGCTGCGGAAACTGAAAATCTGGAACAGCTCATGACTGTCACTGTTATAACTCCACAGCTCGCCCTCCTGGATAAATGCAACGACTGTACCCTTCTCATTGGCCTTATATTTCACATCCTCCGGCCGGATACCCAAAAGCAGCTTATTTTTATTGACCGTTCGCTTCTCGCCGCGGAAAACCTGCGTCATGTCTCTCTCATAATTCAATAGCGACATGCGGTTAATCGTGCTATTGTAACGCACACGATAATACTCTTCCACTGTGTAATACTCTACCTCTCCGCCGTCTCCCGCCGCGGTCACAATATATCTGAGCGTAACCGTATTATATGAACTGCTCAGTTCCTTGATAGAAGGAATCGGCTGCTCGAGCCGTTCCCCGCTGAACTCAGCCCAACTGACTTGCGCCAGACTAGAATTAATCGTCACCTTCTGCAAGGTTGTGTTATCCCCCTGGCTATTCGGCTCCAAATAGAGCGCAAGGTTACCGGCCTGCGCTTTGTCAAAAGACTGCTCATGAAAATTCATTACAAGGTCTAACGTCTCGTTCACATAATAATCCGCCTCACGGACAAGCCTGGTATAGTAATATACGGGCGCACCGTCACAGTTGACCGTGATCGCCAGCATGTATTCTGTTCCCTGCTCCAAAATATTTTCAAATTGCAGCCCCACCCGGATTTCTCCGTTCTCCTGGGAAAAACTGCTGATTTCTCCGTCCTCAACCAGTCTCTCCATGTCCATGGAACGCACCTCAAAAGAAATACTCTCCACCTGATTCTGATAAGGTTTCACCAACAGCGGAAGCGATAAATCTTCCCCCAGCGGCGTAATCGTATCGCGCATAGCAGTGGCGTCCATCTCTGTACGATAGCCGTAGAGCTGATTCATCCTCATATCTCCGCGCTGAAGACAGACGACAGGAAGCGTCACAGACGCCATCTCCGACGTAAGATTCATCTCACTCTGCCTGTCTCTCCCCCCCATTGCTACTACCGTTAAACAAAAAACAAGAATCAACACCACAATCTTAATTATGCCTTTACGCATCCTGTTTATCATCCTTTCCTCTATCTTGTAACGCTGCCAATGTAGGCTGCACATGCAAAAATTCCAAAATTTTGCAATAATCCCCGCCGTCCTTGGCTCTGCCTTTCTTCACGGCACGAATCAATATATTTTTCGGCGTGTGTTCCATGTCGATAAATTCCAAAATCTGCACCTGATATCCTTTGCTCTCAAGAATCTGCGCCCGGATTGCATCTGTAAACAACGCTGCCATCCGCTCCTTTATCAACCCATAAGAAAATACCGGCGCCAAAATTTCATTTTTGATCTGTCCATTCAATTCATGCTGGCAGCAGGGCACAGACAGAATCACTTTGGCGTTCCAGCGAATTGCCTTGTCCAACGCATAGTCCGTCGCCGTATCGCAAGCGTGCAAAGTCACCACCATATCAACCTGGCTTACTCCCTCATACGAGGCAATATCCCCGACATAGAAATCCAGCCCCGTATATCCATATTTTTCCGCCAATTCCCGGCAATGCGCAATCACATCCTCCTTTAAATCCAACCCAATAATATGCACCTGATATCCCTTCAATTCCCTCAGATAATGGTACATGGCAAAAGTAAGATACGACTTCCCACAGCCAAAATCAAGGATTGTCACTTTACGATCTGCCGAAAGCTGAGGCAGAATATCCTCTATAAATTCCAGAAAACGGTTTATTTGCCGGAACTTGTCATATTTTGCGCGCACAATCCTGCCCTCTTTCGTCTGCACACCCAAATCTACGAGAAAGTCCACCTTGCGCTCCGGCTCAAGAATATACTTTTTCTTTCTATTATGGGATAAATCCTGCCGTTTTACACAGCATGACACTTTTTTCTCCTTAATCCCCACTTTCCCCTTCTTGCTGACGAGCGCCGTAGCTTGTCCTTCCTCGGAAAATACCTCAAGCTGGCGGTAAATTCCCATCCACTTGACAATTTCCTCCACTGCCTCGTCTCTCTCTAAATTCCGGTGAAATATTTTATTATCCCGGCTGATACTCGCCTGAAACACAAGCTTTTCTCCCAGCAGCACCGGGCGGAGGCTGATCTTTGCAGCCTCCGTCTTGCTTCTGGGATTGCTGATTGTAAGCCGTACCAATCCTTCATTCAAATATCTGTATAAGAGTTCCCTTAATTCTTCCATTGTAAACCTTTCAATCACATTTCCCTACGTCGCCGCTAACGGCAACATCTCTTATGTCTGCTTCTTCCAGGTATCACCACCAGCGACGGCACCTCTTATGTCTGCACCTTCGCTGATACATCTCATTGAACAGCAACACCTCTATCAGATTCTGCAAACCATTGTTTCTCGGTGGCTGCGGCGGTCTTCCTGGGCCTCCTGGACCCCAGCCCGGACCTCCTGGGCCTCCCGGACCCCAACCTGGACCCCCTGGGCCTCCCGGACCACGCTGCGCCATCAGTTTTCCTTCCAACGGCAGCTCCTCCATAGCCATCTCTTCCATTGAGAGCTCCTCTGTCAAAGAATCCTCCGCTTGCATTTCATCCACAGGAAACCTTTCTAACGCCTGCTCTCCTTGCGGCAGCTGCGAAATGTCCATACCTGCGTCATCCATGCGCATCTGCATCTCTTCATACGCGCCTTCTTCATACTGTTCTCTCTCATACTGCCCCATGTCGCACTGTTCAACTTCATACTTCTGAATTTCCGGCTGGTTATCCGCAGACGCATCATAAATCCGCTTTACGATGCGGTTTACCATAAGCCTGTCAGGATATTCATCAAACATCAAGCTTCCTTCATACTCCATTTTATCACACTCGTCCTCCACCATCTCCTGGATGGAACGGACTTCTTTGGGATACATCCCCTTTAACTTCTCTAAATCTCGGGCATATTCCATCTCTTCCATATAAACGGTCTGCATAGGGTATGCCATGTAAAAAGGTATCTTAGACATATCCTGCCGGCGGGGCCTGTAAAATACATCTTGTTTATAATCCACAGCGATTCTCCCATTAATTCTATCCCTATACTATATGCCCGATTTTCTGTTATGCTACTTTTATCCCCAAGCCACAAGCGTTCCCTCAAAAAACGAAAAATCTGTCTCTCACAAATAAAATTTGATGAGCCAGATTTTTCATTTTCACAGATTTTAAACAAATATTAATACTGGAATACTGCTACTCCATAAGGCGGCAAAGGATATGCAAAAGAGTATGGCTGATTGTCGCACTCTTTTTTCACTGCTTTGTAAGTCAAGGGACGCTCAGTTCCCTCTCCGCCGTATTTCTTATCGTCACTGTTAAAAATAAGCTTATATTGTTTCTTCAACGGCACGCCCACACGATAATCGTCCCAGGCCATCGGCGTAAAATTGCAGATATAAAGCAGATTTTTCTTGCCGTTCGCGCTCTTGCGCACAAAACTGAACACACTGCGGGTATTGTCATCAGCATTTATCCACTCAAAATTACTCCAATCGGTATCCGCCTCGTACATCGCCGGGTATTTCCGATAAATATGCAGCAAATCTTTCACATATGTCTGCAATTGTCGATGCTGTGGCTCTTCCAGCAGGAACCAATCCAGCTCACGCTCCTCGCTCCATTCGCGCAGCTGTCCAAACTCCTGTCCCATAAACAATAACTTCTTACCGGGATGTCCCATCATGAAACCATACCCTGCCTTTAAGTTGGCAAATTTATCTTTGCCTTCCCCGGGCATTTTATTAATCATAGAACATTTTAAATGCACAACCTCATCATGCGACAATACTAAGATATAATGTTCGCTGCTATTATAGCTCATGGCAAAAGTCATGCGGTTATGGTTATCTTTGCGGAAATAAGGATCGAGCTTCATGTAATCCAGGAAGTCATGCATCCATCCCATATTCCATTTAAAGCTGAAATTAAGCCCTTCTTCTTCCACACCTCCGGTAACCCTCGGCCAAGCCGTAGACTCCTCCGCAATCATTACAACTCCCGGATTTCTGCCGAGAATCAGCGTATTGATATGTTTGAAAAACTCAATCGCTTCCAGATTCTTATTACCGCCAAATTCATTGGCAACCCACTGTCCATCCTGCTTACCATAGTCAAGGTACAACATGGATGCCACGGCATCCACCCTGAGACCGTCAATATGGTAATGCTCTATCCACATCAGCGCACTACCGATAAGGAAGTTCTTCACTTCCGTCTTGCCATAATCAAATATCTTGGTACCCCAATCCGGGTGCTCCCCTTTTCTGGGATCAGCATACTCATAAAGACAAGTTCCGTCAAACTCCGCCAATCCATGCGCATCTTTGGGAAAGTGCGCCGGCACCCAATCTAAAATAACACCGATATTATTCTTATGCATGTAATTGACAAAGTAAGCAAAATCCTCCGGCGTTCCATACCTGGAAGTGGGCGCATAATATCCGGTGACCTGGTAACCCCAGGAACCGTCAAACGGGTATTCCGAGATTCCCATCATTTCCACATGGGTATAGCCCATCTCTTTCACATAGGACGCCAACTTTTCTGCCAGCTCACGGTAAGTATAGAACCCTTCATCGTCCCGCCCTGGATGACGCATCCAGGAACCCGGATGAACCTCATAAATCGCCATAGGCTGAGAATGCACATCTTTACATGCACTGCGCTTCTCCATCCATTTGTCATCGGTCCATTTGATTTTGTTGATATCCGCTACCCTCGAAGCAGTCCCCGGACGCAATTCTGCGTAATTTGCATAGGGATCAGCCTTATAGAGCTTTCTTCCATCCGGCGTCTCAATGTAAAATTTGTACATATCACCCTCGGCCGCCCCCGGCACAAACAATTCATAAACACCCATTGGTTCTAAGCGTTTCATTTCATTGGCCTCTTCCTGCCAGTCGTTGAATGTGCCGATGACCGATACTTTCTCGGCATTGGGCGCCCACACAGCAAAATAAACGCCTTCTTTACCTCTTCTTTTTTCCGGGTGCGCTCCGAGCTTTTTGTAAACATCATAATGTGTTCCCTGCCCCAAGTAGTACATGTCCAATTCTGAAAAATGTTCCATACCTTTCACTCCTGTTCCCTTAATCTTCAAAATCTTTTTCCCTCAGATATAAATACCCATCAGGATTAAATTTCTTCCCACCAAATATTTTCTTCAGGCCTCCCCGCTCTGCACGGGCTATAGCCTCGTCCACAATTTCCTTTACCTCTGTCAAGGTTGTCGCCTCATCCAGCTTCTGAATATTACTAATTCTGTTATAAAGCGCCAGAATGCCCATATCATCAATTTCGCATTCCTGTTCCTGAGCGTATGCCTTGGCAAATTCTACCAGCTCGTCGCTCGTAAAAATCGGTATTTTAATTCTCTCCGTAAATTTCTTGGCAAAGCTCATATCCAGGCTGAGAAGCCTTTCAATGCCGCGGCTGGTATCTTCCATAATCACTAACAGCCCGTCTGTATTCTGTTCCATCAGAAGAGACAGCGCGGTAGCCGTCTTCTTTGATATATCTCCTGCCTTTTCCACAATCAGGTAGCCGCCGGCTACTTTCTTTAAAAGCTGGCTTAACTCTTTATTGTTTAACGCTTCTCCAGTAATCTTGCCTACCTTGCCGCCAGAATGCTTCCCGCTCTTCTGAATTACCTTAATCAAATCCGTTGCCAGCACCGTCTTGCCGCTTCCTCTGCCACCGGTAATTAAAATATTGCCGCTGGTCGAAGTATTGTCATTGCCTTTCCTGTGCAAAGCGCCCTCTAACACCTGGCAGAGCTGCTGCTCCATGCCGCTGATAGGAACAAAATAAGAAAAGATTTTCTTCTGTTCAGGGCTCAATTTACGGATATGCTCCTGTGGTTCCTCTATCTCAATTTTGGGAACGCTGACTTTTTCCTCCCTGGATGCCTTTGCCGCCTCGAACACCGACTGCAAATACTGTCCGGCGTCGCCTTTGCCTGAAGAAGCCTTCTTCTGTTCTTTCTCTTCTTTAGACTGGGATTTCCCCTGATCAACAACTTTTTCAGCTGACATCGCAGCTTTGGGGGACGCATTTCCGTCTCCTGCGGGTTCTTGCGCCGGCTTACGGCCTGTCTGGGATATCTCGTTCGCTGCGGATTCTTGGGCTAGCTCACTTGCCGTAGATTCCTGAAATATCTCGTTTGCTGCGGATTCCTGGGCTGGCTCACTTGCCGCAGGTTCCTTTAATGTCTCGTTTGCCGCAAATTCTTGGACTATTTTACCCGCTGTGGCTTCTTCCGGCAGGTTACTTCCCACAGACTTCCCGACTGCCGCCTGCTTTTTCGCCTTTTGTTTGGCAGCGGCTTCCCGCCGCATCTTTTCTAAATATTCTTCCGGTATCGGCTCGCCAAGGATTTTCGCAGCTTCCTCCCAGGCTGATAATGAATCGGAAATCTCCCGCATATCCCGCGTATCGCCTAATGCCTGGGCATCTTTCGACGTTTGTATATCTTCCGGCGCCTGCACTTCTTCCGGCATAGGTACGCCCCCCGGAATTCGTAACTCTTCCGGCGCCCGCATTTCCTCCGGCATAACCACACTCTCCGGCGTTCGTATGTCTTCCGGCGCCCGCATTTCCTCCGGCATAACCACACTCTCCGGCACCCCTATGTCTTCCGGCATCGGCTGGCTCTTCGGCACTTGCATATCCTCTGGCGCCAGCCCGCTCTCCGGCATTTGCATACCTTCTGGTATCTGCATATGCCCTGACATCTGTATATCTTCCGGCATCGGCGCATTTTGCAGCATTCGCAGCTCTTGCGGTATCTGTATTTCCTGCGGCATCCGCAATTCTTCCGGCATCTGTATATCTTCCGGCAGCTGCACTCCCTCTTCGATGCTTTGCTCTTCATAGGAAACATTTTGTAAATACTGCTCCTCCAGCAGCTCCTTGGGGCTGACCCCAGCCTCCAGTTTAGGAATAATATCGTGTAACCTCTCCAGTAAATCCCACGCTTCCTGCATTGCGCGCGCTTTCGCTGATTCCAGCCGTTTCTGCTGCGCCGCTGCCATTGCAGTCTCCGCTGCAATCCTGGTCTTCTCCCAGTCTGCTAAAACCTCTTCAATACCTATCTGTCCATTTACCTGAGGCTCACGTACCCCGCCTCCCTGGACGGAAAAACTAATCTGCCCATCCCAATCTTCGGCAAGCATCTCAGCAAAATCATTTCTCAATGTATCATCAATTTCTTCGTCTGTCTCAATGTGTCCGTACCGCTCATCCTCCGCCGCACGCCCGCTGTCTTCCGCAGGAACCTGTAAATAAGGAATATCCTCCACCATCTTCTTGAGATTATCCATGGTGTCGCTCACCGTTTCCTTAGTATTGGCGTCCATAATCTGCTGCATACTCTTGGCAATTTCCGCCTGAAGGTTCTGCGTATTAAAACGTCCCGTGTTGGCCGTAATCCTTGGAATCTGCATCGTCTCCTGAACTATCTCCCCAGATTCCAATGTATCCGTTGTATGTATCTCCACCGCGCCTTCCCTGCGCTGCATGAATTCCCGGTACTTCTCTTCCTGTGTCAAAGTCAAAGGCTGATAAAGCATCTTTAACTCCAAAGCCTTTTCTACATACTTACCGTCGCCTATCCACAGAATCAGCTCATCACAGACCTCCACACACCGCTCGCTGTCGCCGATTTTGTGGTACAGAAAAGCAAGCTCAAAAGCCCACTCCTCGCGATATTCCCGCTCCTTAAACTCCTCAAGAATGCCAATTAAATGCGGCAAATCTGCACCGCTCATTTTCTCAATCTCATAGCGAAGAATATATTTCTGGTTATCGTAAGGGGCGACATCCAGGAAGTCTTCATAATAATCTTTCGCCTCGTCCAAATTGCCCATTTTCAGGGAAACCAGTGTCAAACGATACAATATATTCCTTCCCACAGCCGCACGGTCATAAGCCATCAAAAGAATCTCATGGCTCTCCTCGTAACGCTTACATCTGTCATAAATCTCTCCCACCATGCACAGAGTTGCCGCGCTCCTGACTTTCCGCCAGTTGATAGTGTCGGCGATTTCGGCAGCAGTTTTATAATTTTTCTCTTCTACAAGACTTTTCAGCTGATCCAGCTTTAACTTGTATTCGTATTTATCCAACTATTTCACCTCAGAATTATGTTAAAAGGGATAATATCCCTATTTTGTCCATACTTAGACATAGTTTAACATATTACCCCTGTATCTGTCAAAAATCCCAGCTGGAAATTATTTCTTTTTCTTGCCTTTTCGTGCATCAAGTTTCCTGCCCAGAATACCGGATTTGCGTTTTTTATCCGACTTCTTCTCAGATGCTTCCTCTTCCTGATAATCAATGAACGTATGGTTTTCAATATCTAGCTTTTCAGCGGATACGTACTCTTCACTGCTGAGGGGAAGCGCTTTCTTTCTTAGAATATGGTTTACAGTTCTGCGGAATACATAGAAAATCACTGCAAATGCCGGCACACCGATAATCATACCTAAAATGCCGAAAATACCGCCGCCTACTAGGATAGCAAACACAACCCAGAACGAAGAAAGCCCCGTAGATTCCCCTAAAATTGCCGGTCCAAGGATATTTCCATCAAACTGCTGCAAAATCAGGATAAAAATGATAAAATACACACCCTGAATAGGACTTGCCAGCATAATGAGGATAGCGCTTGGAATTGCCCCCAGATAAGGCCCAAAAAACGGTATCACATTGGTGACGCCTACAATTACACTGACTAGTACGGCATAAGGCATATTCATAAAATAGAGGCAGATAAAACACAAAATACCAATAATCAGAGAATCCAAAAGTTTCCCCGAGATAAATCCGCCGAAAATCTCGTTGCTTTTGTGAACCGTATGAATAATAGCGTTTGCCGTTTTTCCTGGCAGCAACGCATACACCAATTTTTTACTCTGCCCGATAAACTCCTCCTTGCTCATCAGCACATAGATAGAAATAATAATGCCAACCAGCACATTAAACAGCACCCTTACCGCATTGATTACACCAGTGGTTACCCCCACCATGATATTTTTTGTCTGGGGCAGAAAATCCGTCTTTGCCCAATTCTCAAAAAATTCCGTTGCTTTTGTCAGTCCAACCTCCAAATAACTGGAAATATCGCTGTCGCTGCTGACATATTCATTGAGCCAGTCCATGAAATCATTTACCTGTTTCGGCAGCGTGCCAATCATCCCATTGATGCTATTGTACAGCTCCGGTATAACCATCAGCAGCAAAACGGCGATAATCAATACAAAGAAAATAAGCGCGCCAAGCACGCTGACGACTCTTACCAGTTTCTTTGCCTTCTGTGGATCTTTCATTTTCTTCTGTGCCAGCGGCAGCAAATGGCGTTCCTCAAAATTGACAATCGGCGTCATCAGATATGCGATCACCAGTCCGATTGTAATCGGCTGCAAAATACCTATCATCTTGCCCACAATTGCCGTAAACCCATGATAACGGTCTATCAGGAAAAAAAATGATAATGAACCTACAATAACCAAAAATGCAGTCAGCCCTATCGCTAAATAGGGCCTGATATTCCAGTTTACCTTTTCATTTGTATTCTTCTGTTCTTCCACTATAAATACATCCTCTCGTTGCAAAGTCAGGGTATTGCGTCTGCAATACCCTGCATATTTTTCTTATCGTTACTCCGCCTTATAATAATTAATCAGGCAGCCTTTCAGTATAATTGTGCGCTCATCTTCTGTAAGTTCACCCATCCCCAGCATGAATTCCTGCAAGCCTCCGTCTTTTACAACATAAGCTGTAATCTCTGTCTTGCGCTCTTCCACTGCTTTGCGGACATCAGGAATAAAAATATAATCTCCATTTGCAAAGGGCAGCTCGCCGGATGGAATTAAGAACGGCAGCATTCCCCAGTTGATGAGATTAGACCGATAACGCTTGGTTGCATATTCATTGGCAATATTTGCCCAGCCGCCAAGGACTTTCTGGCAGGACGCTGCCTGCTCCCTTGCCGAACCGTCTCCCGGCTTCACTGCAAAAATCGTGCTTCCAAAACCAATAGCGCCCGGGTTCCCTTCCCCAAACGATTTGTCAGGGAATGACTTGTTTACTGCCTCCATCACAGGCTTCAATTCCTCCACAACATCCAGCGGACACTTACCTTCTTCCACTGCTTTCTGTGCCTTCTGAATTTCCTTGGCACGTCCAACATACGCCGGATCTTTTCTGGACAGCGTAAATTCTGCCAATCCCAGTGGATTGGAACGATAAGAAGAAGTCTCGCCGGACGGAATCAGCTCGTCTGTGGTCGTGACCGGATCATGAATCTCAGAAACTACCTTTAATACCATGTTCTCCGGCAGTGCGCTCATCGCCGGCCAATCCTTAATGTTGGGGCCAAACTTGATTTCCTGCGCCGGGTCTGCCACGCCCTTGCTGTCAAATACGCGGTTTGCATATATTTTGCTGTCAAAATAATACTTCGGAATCTTATAATACACATCCATGTCTGTAGCAGGCGTCAGATAACCTTTATTTGCTGCCGTGGCCGCAATAGAACGCGCGTCCATCAAGGCAACGGAAGCAATCTGCCCGCTCTGGAGCTTGCTTCCCTCACGGTTGGGGAAATTCCTTGTAGAATGACGGATAGAAAAGCCGTTGTTACTCGGCGTGTCGCCCGCGCCAAAACAAGGACCGCAGAACGCCGTTTTTAAGACAGCCCCCGTCTCCATCAACGTCTCAGCTGCGCCGCTCCTAAGCAATTCCATATAAATCGGCATACTTGCCGGATAGACGCTTAACGTAAACTCATCGGAACCAATGCTTGCGCCTTCCATGATAGCGGCCGCCGCACAGATATTCTCAAACCCGCCGCCGGCACATCCCGCAATGATTCCCTGGTCTACATAGAGCCTGCCATTTCTTACTTTATCTTTGAGCGTAAAGTCCACGGCTCCATCCAGGCTCACCAAAGCTTTCTTCTCACAGTCATCCAGGATATCCATGAGGTTTGCATTGAGCTCCTCAATTGTATAAGTATTGCTGGGATGGAAAGGCATAGCAATCATCGGCTTCACTTTGCCAAGGTCTACCTCTATCATGCCGTCGTAGTATGCAACCTGTCCCGGGTTCAATTCCTTATAATCTTCTTTCCTTTTATGAATCTCATAGAACTCACGAATTGTATCGTCTGTCCGCCAAATAGAAGACAGGCAGGTCGTTTCCGTCGTCATCACATCAATACCGATACGGAAATCCGCACTCAGATTGGAAACGCCAGGCCCCACAAATTCCATTACCTTGTTATTGACATATCCGTTGGCAAACACAGCCCCGATAATTGCCAGCGCAACGTCCTGGGGACCTACGCCGTCCACCGGCTTGCCGGTCAGATACACGCCCACTACCTTGGGCATATTGATATCATACGTCTTGTTCAATAACTGTTTTACAAGCTCCGGCCCGCCTTCGCCCATAGCCATAGTGCCGAGCGCACCGTAACGCGTATGGGAATCTGAGCCGAGAATCATCTTGCCGCCGCCGGCAAGCATCTCTCTGGCATACTGATGGATAACTGCCTGGTGAGGCGGAACGTAAACACCGCCGTATTTCTTGGCGCAGGACAATCCAAACATGTGATCATCCTCGTTGATTGTACCGCCCACTGCGCAAAGGGAATTGTGACAGTTGGTAAGCACATAGGGAACCGGAAATTTCTCTAATCCTGAAGCCCTTGCCGTCTGGATAATTCCCACAAACGTGATATCATGAGATGTCAATTTGTCAAACTTAATCTTAAGCTTATCCATATCCCCAGATGTGTTGTGCTCTGAGAGGATTCCATATGCGATTGTATTTTGCGCCGCTTGTTTCCTGTCCACCGACGCGCCTGTATTAGCTTTGATGGCCGCCGCTGCCTGTCCGTCGTCAGCTATTATTGTCTGACCGTTTACCAGATATGCACCGCCGTCATATAATTTTATCATGTATCTGCCTCCTATAATTTCTGCTATAAAATCTTTCATTATTAGAAAAACATTTGCAATCTCCATTATAATGTGCCCGTTACGGAAATACAAGGACAAATTTGGTTTGGAAGTTGCACTTTTAAGATATTGTTTCTATTTATCAATTTGAAATAATTAATAGAATGTAATTAAAATGGAATAATTAATGTTATCTAAATTATTAAGGGGGTGTCGCACTAACATAAATTACAAGTTATGATTCGTTCAAAAGGTTTGCATTGTTTCGCAATGTAAACAACATGCACAAAAATTATCTTGGGAAGCTTGCTTCCCAGAGTGATTTTTGTGCATTCTGTCTTTGCCGCATAAGCGGCAAGACCTTTTGAACGAATAAATATATTCGTGCGACAGCCTCTAATGTAAATTCTATAATTTCCCCACATACGACTGCCCTCTTTAGGGCAAATTAAATTCACGTCAATAACACAACATTATATATCTGCCCGCTCATTGCTCCTGCTGAAATTCAATCATTACTTTAAACAAATCACCGTCAAGGTAAATTTGGAAATTGCCGCCCATCAGCGTCGTAAGGTTCTGGGCAATCGACAGGCCAAGCCCGCTGCCCTCCGTGCTCCTTGAAACGTCCCCTCGGATAAAACGCTCCGTCAACTCATCCGCCTCTATATTCAGCGGGTATTTGGATATATTTTTAATGGAAAATATTACCTTCTCCCCGTCGGCCTGCAAATCCACGTATACTCTGGTATGTTCCATAGCATATTTCGCCACATTCTGGTAGAGGTTTTCCAAAACACGCCAAATCCGCCTGCCGTCCGCCAGAACGACCACCGGCTGGCCTGGCAGTTTCGATACTACTGTAAGGCCTCGTTCTTCAAACCGCTCCGCAAATTCTCCTTCTGTCTGATGCACCAGTTCCACCAGGTTAATCCTCACCATTTCAAGGTTAATATTGCCGGAACTGATTCTCGACGCCTCCACCAAATCCTCTGCAAGCTGCTTTAATCTCTGTGACTTACTGTCAAGTACCTTAATATAATTCTGTGCCCGCTCGTTCTGCAAATCCTCCCGCTTGAGCAAATCCACGTAATTGATAATCGAGGTCAGCGGCGTCTTGATATCATGCGAAACATTGGTGATCAAGTCTGCCTGTAACCGCTCATTTTTCATACTCTCATCCACTGCGCGGTGCAGACCTTCCCCAATCGCATTGACCGCCTGGGCGAGTCTTTTATTGTCTCCCCTTAATTCCTGTTCCGCAATCTTATACTCTAAATCACCCTCAGAAATCTTACTGATTCCTTCCATCACCTTATTACGCTGTACGCCCTCCCGAATAATTATCACAGCCTCCACGCCGCAGAGGATTGCAAACAGCGCGGCTCCAGTTGAAAGAATCATTCCGTCATAAGCCAAGCTTATCATCGGCAGAATGCACAGACATGCGAGAAGGTGCAGTGCGAACCAAACCACCATCTTGGTGCAGGATTTCCTTGTGGTAAACAACAATCCAATTCCATTCGTAAACCAGCGCATAATACTGTGGCGCCACAGCACGCCGGCACGAATTCGCCGGATAAAGCTGAGATAGAAAATTAACAGGATTGCCGCGCCCAAAAATACAATTCCGCACGAAAGAAACAGCAAACTGACAAAATCGCCGCCATCATATCCCTCCCAGACACTGCCCAGGCCAAATATAAATACAACAATAAAGACGGACGAAAACAGAAAAAGAATCTCCGAAGGGATTCGATCAACAAGATTCAAATGCACCTCTCCTGAATCATCCCGTTTCCCTGCTGCAATACTCAAATAAATAAGACAAAGTCCCTCTAAAAGAAAGCTTGCCACTGCTCCCCACAGGCAAATCCTAATCCAGGGATGCAGGCGGCTATATTCCTGCTTTGCTTCTTTAAAACTATCATCATGCGAAAATGATGTATCTACGCCAATATACAGAATATTTTCCTTATTGACATAATTCGGTTCAATCTGCTCATAGAAGAATTCCTCTAAATCTCCTACATTTGTTTCCAGGTGCGCGTCACTTTCCCGGTAAATCATATATTTGCCAATTTTCTTACCAAAGGTCAGCAAATCCATTCCCATACTGTCCTTAATATTAGTATAAAACTTTCTTTCCCTGCCGCGGACGACCCAATAGTAAATGTTGCTCGTTCCCGCTTCCTGGTTATAGTTGGCCGCCCCCTTGCGGTAACGGCTGATTTCATCATTAATATTTTCCAGCGTGTACTCCAAAGCCTGACAGGCATTCTGCAAATACTCCAGCGAACATTTTCCCTGTAAAAACATTTCCCAGATTCCATTACCATCTATCGGCAGATAATCCTCTTCAATATAATTGAAAGAATACGACGTCATGCTGTATGTCATATCCATGTCATTCAGCAGCCATTGGAGTTCTTCCTCATTCAAATCATAGAGTTCTCCTCCTAATACTTTCTCAATAATCTGCTCTCCCTGCACGTCGCTATCCGCTTCACTTTCACCGACCTTTTGGGCGCTGCTATACGCAGTTTCATTTTCTGAAGTCTGCGCGCTTACGCTGCTGGCAGTCATGGTTTTCTGCTGATCTGTATTCTGTAGAGCTGCCCAATCGTCACTTCCCTCGGAAGTACTGTAGGAACCGCCATAATAATGCTCCACTTCCTCAATAATCCTATCTCTGAGGCTAGGCGAAAGATCCTCCAGGCTGTGAATCGCTTTCTCCTCACTGAACACCGACTCGCCGTCTCGGAAAATTTTCAGATTTTGTTGAATTCCATGATCAAGATAGCACTCTGACGTAAATTCAAGAGGCTGCGTATTATAATACCTCGACCATTCCGCCAAATCCCCCAGACGGTACGCCAGCTTACCTAAATTCTTCCGTTTCTTTACATCTCCTGTTACCTCCTGATTATCATAATACTGCCAGATATCCACTTCCTTATCCGCATTATAAGAGCCGTTCGTCTCGAACTTTCTTCGCAAATCAATAAATTCCAATAAGTCTATGGACATTGTCTCAAACTGATTCGTAAAATAACTTGTATCCTCATAGGGAATGTCCCTTTTCTCGCTGAAATTCCAAATATTTTTCACAAACAGCATCAACAGTACCATTAAGCACAAGGACAGAACGATTACCAGACACTGGTGCGCCACCAGAATTACTGCCTTCATCCCGGCCGAATAACGCCACTTTTTCACCTCTACACCGCCTTTATTTCACTGACTTTTCTACCTTATAGCCTACGCCCCAGACTACTTTCAGATATCTCGGCTCCTTGGGGTTAATCTCAATCTTTTCCCGTATATGGCGGATATGCACCGCCACTGTATTGTCCGCCCCAATAGCGTCCTCATTCCAAATACTTTCATAAATCTGGTTGATAGAAAATACTTTTCCCTGGTTCTTCACCAGCAGCAATAGAATATTGTACTCAATCGGCGTCAGTTTCACCGGCTCATCATCTACAACCACCTCTTTCAAGTCGTCATTGATAACCAGTCCTCCCACCCGATATATGCGGTTATTGCTCTCCGCCACGTTACCAAGCTGTGTATAACGCCTGAGCTGCGATTTCACGCGCGCCACTAATTCCAACGGATTAAAAGGTTTTGTCACATAATCGTCCGCGCCGATATTCAACCCCAGAATCTTGTCCGCATCCTCAGACTTGGCCGACAAAATAATAATTGGAATGCTGCTCTCCTCCCTAATTTTGAGGGTGGCTCGGATTCCGTCAAGCTTAGGCATCATCACATCTATGATCAAAAGATGAATCTCCTGATTCCCCAACACCTCCAACGCTTGTTCCCCGTCGTAAGCCTTGAGAATATGGTAACCCTCCTGCTGCAAATAAATTTCTATGGCGTCCACAATTTCCTTGTCGTCATCACAAACTAAAATATTTTTCATCTCTTCACCTCTCTCCTCCCGCACAACTCCGCTGAAATACATTGTATCAGCTGATTGTTAAGTTACTGTCGGGAAAATTATTAAGATTTTCTAAAATAAGGATTATTTTATGGGATTACTCGTATTTATAAACCATCAAAAAGTTTTTATATAAAGAACACCTGCCACAGATATCTATGCGGCAGGTGCCTGTCTAATCTTACGACTTCTTTCCAAAGAGGGATTTTAGGCCCTTTCTCTGCGGGCTGGCAGCTTTCTCATTACTGCCCTCCTCTTTCCATTTAAAATATTCTGCATCTAAATCTACACGGATCTCAGGAACTTCTTTAAAATCTGCCTCTTCTTGCCCATCTCCCAGGGGAGTACCCGCAAATTCCCTTTCTGCCATATTCCCTGCCAAAGATTCAGCCTGCACCATGCCGGCAATCTCTTCATCCAACATGACGTCCTCGAGTTCTATCTGCGGCAGCGAAGCAAACTCCTCTTCCACCGAAGAAGATTCTCCCGCATGTTCTGTCTGCGCAACAGTTGCCAAATTCTCCGACATATCTTCAATCTGTAAAGACTGCTCTCTATTCTTTGCCGCCCGGCGGCGCAAGCTTTCCGCAAACTCCTTACCCGTCACGCGCGCAAGGCTTTCTTCCTCTTCCTTTCTGGCATTGACCTCCAATGGCGTCAAATTGTAATTCTTTTCCATCCGCTCCAAATACGCTTCATTTACACGAATTTCCGGCTGCACGCTGGAGTAAGATTTTCCTTCGTTCTGTATACGTTTTTCCTTCTGTGCCTTGGCCTCCTCCAACCGCTCGCGTTCCAGCTTCTTATTGATTTCCTCTATCATCTTGATATACTTGTTGGTATCAGCAAAATCCTGTAGCTGGCTCGTCAACTCTAACTGATTGCGGCGCACTCTCTCGCGTTCCTGCTCCATCTCATTGTTGAGCCCGCGAAAAATCTTGCGTACGGAATCATTGGCGTCCTCCATAATATGGCAAATTCGGTTGATGGCATCATCCGTATACATAATGGACGCGGCATAAATATCATCTGCATGGCGGCTTGCTTTCTGAATAATCTCCTCGCCGCGCTTCTCACACCGGCGTTGTGCAAGCTGGTGTTTCTGGTTCGTCATCTCATACATATCCATCATCTCATAAACAGCCAGATTCAATTGCTCCAGCTGTTCAAAGACACTTTCCTTTTTTACTATAATCCATTCCCCATCCTCATCGTATGGTTTGCTCTCAGAAAAAAGGAGATGAATATTTTTTAAAATCTGCTCCATCTTATCCTGTAGGCTCATGGTCTTTTCCCCTGATCTTTCACTGTGTCATTCTCTATTATATCCAATGACTACCAACATATCAAGAAAAAAGATAGAGCAAAAGGTCGAAACAAAACATTAGAAACGAAAATCCCTCTCTCCGCTGTGGATATTGGCAAGATACTCCTTCACTTTATCTTTTACCTTAGGGTTCGTGATAACGTCAAGCTCCTTTTCGATGAGTTTATCACCAATTTCCCTGGTCTTTTCCGATGCATAGTCTTCAAGGTATTCCTTTAAGGTCATCAATGCATTGGGATGACAGCAATTCACAATCTGCCCGCTCTTTAACAAGGTCATGAAACGGTCGCCCGTCCTGCCCTCCCGATAACATGCCGTACAAAAGCTGGGCACATAGTCCATCTCCATCAGCCACCGCACCACCTCATCCAACGTACGGTTATCGCTGACGTCAAACTGTGCCGAATTCTCTTCTTCCGGTTCCGGCTCTGCATAGCCGCCGACACTCGTTTTAGATCCTCCGCTAATCTGGGAAATGCCCAGGTGAAGCACCTTTTCCCGACATTTCTGACTCTCTCTAGTCGATACAATCATTCCCGTATACGGTACGGCAATGCGGATGCACGCTACAATCTTGGCAAACATCTCATCGGAAATGCCATTATCAAACGCATCCGGGTCAATATCATCTGCACGGCGCAGACGCGGCACGCTGATCGTATGCGGGCCCACCCCCTTATATGCCTCCAAATGTTCTGCATGCATGAGGATTCCCGTAAAATCATAACGGTAATTGTTCAATCCAAACAGCACGCCTAAACCTACGTCATCAATGCCGCCGTCCATAGCACGGTCCATAGCCTCCGTATGATATACGTAATCATGCTTCGGTCCTGTCGGATGCAGTTTTTCATAAGATTCCTTATGATACGTCTCCTGGAACAAAATATAGGTGCCGATGCCGGCGTCCTTTAACTTCCGGTAATTTTCCACTGTCGTTGCCGCTATATTAACATTGACACGGCGTATGGCTCCATTTTTATGTTTAATCCCATAAATCGTTTCGATGCACTCCAAAATATATTCAATCGGATTATTGACCGGATCTTCTCCGGCCTCCAATGCCAGACGCTTGTGGCCCATATCCTGCAATGCCGTAACTTCCTTTATAATCTCTTCCTGCGTCAGTTTCTTCCTGGCAATATGCTTATTCCTGGCATGGTATGGGCAATATTCGCAGCCATTGACGCAGTAATTTGACAGATACAGCGGCGCAAACATAACGATACGGTTTCCGTAGAAATCCTTCTTAATCTGCTCTGCAAGCGCATAGATTTCCTGGTTCTTGTCTTCCAGTTCACAATCCAAAAGCACGGCCGCCTCCCGATGGGAAATACCTTTTTTCTCGCGCGCTTTTGTGAGAATCTCATCTATCAGCTCCCGGTTATTTCTATTTTTTTCTGCATATGAGAGTGATTCTAAAATTTCCTCATGGCTGATAAACTCCTCTGCTTTCGGTGACATTACATTGTACATTTTTTTATCCTCCTACTACATTTAAAATCTTTGATTACATTATACAAGACATCAGGTCTCTCCAATGCTTCGCTTTAAGTCAACGGCTGTTCCAGGAGACCTAAGGCATCCTCCCACTACGCGGGTCCCTCCTTATGCCAATTTATATCTTTGGCTCCGATAAGAGGCATCAGGGCTCCTCCCACTGCGTGGGTCCCTCCTCATGCCAAATATCCCCTCTATCAATCACCAGTTCATAACCGATGTTCTCCATCCTGCGGCTCAGGCAGGCTCGGCACTCGGCGGCCTCATCCCCGGTACAGATTTTATTATCATAGAGCTCATACTTTTTGCGCACAGACGTCGGGGACAGGTTGGGCATGACGACATTGGCCCCCGCTAAGATGCCTTTTTCCCTGCCTTGCGGATCAATCGTGCCCAGCGCAGTCGTGGCAGGCAAAAGCAATTTGGGCAGCATAAGACGCAATAGCCCAATCATAAATAGCGTCAATTCCACGCTTCCCCCCATTTCCTTAGCAAAGGGAGTATCATGGTGCGGAACAAAAGGCCCAATGCCCACCATATGAGGTTCCAGTTCGCGGATGAACATCATGTCTCTCGCTAAATGCGCTGCTGTCTGCCCGGGACTTCCCACCATAAATCCGGTGCCCGTCTGGTAACCAATTTCCTTCAAATCCCAAAGGCACTGTTTCCTGTGAGCCGCAGATAGTTCCGGCGGATGCAAACTTGCGTAATGCGCTTCATCTGCCGTCTCATGCCGCAGCAGATAACGGTCCGCTCCAGCCTCAAACAAACGGCGGTAACTCTCCCTGGAACGTTCCCCCAGGGAAAGCGTAATTGCACAGTCTTCATAATTTACCCTGATTGCATGGACAATTTCTTCTAACTTCTCCTGCGTAAACCACGCATCCTCGCCGCCTTGCAGTACAAATGTACGAAATCCCAACTCATAGCCGTTCTGACAGCATTCTAAAATTTGTTCTTCTGTCAAACGGTAACGCTGCGCATTCCGGTTGCTTCTGCGGATGCCGCAGTAATAGCAATCATTCCGGCAATAGTTGGTGAATTCTATAAGCCCTCTCGTATAAATCCGCTTGCCATAATACGTTTGCTGCCATTTGCGCGCTCTCTCAAATAGATACTCCGCCGTATCCTGGCTGCGGTTTTCAATCAAGGAAATCCACTCTTCCTCCGTAAGCCGGGATGTTTCTTCTAATTTATCAATCAATTGTTCTGACTGACCCATAAATCCTCCTAAAAAATCCCCATACCAAAAGGTACAGGGACAACTTAAGTATACACCTAAAACAAAGCGGACATGTTATAGGTATACTTATCGTTATTCATATGCTGCGCCGTTCCCTTCAGGTTTCCCTTGCGGTCTGGTATGCCATCTTTGTTGATTAGCGGTTTGCCGTCAGAAATTCTTCCGGTTCATCTATTAGCCATCAAGAATTCTTCCTGCTCACCTATTTGATACATCGTATCATAGTTTTCACTGGAATTCAAGCTAAAAACCCGCACCCTTTCCCAATAGATAATCCAAACCATTCAGACGCCGAATTCCTTCATAATCCGCAGGCGGGTCCATATCAAGCGTCAGAATACATTTGGGGTAATTATCTGCAATTTTCTGTAAAGGCTTTAACTCCCGCTCCAAAATTGCCTGATCCCGCACCGTTGCCGCAACCTGGATATATCTGAGCCCCTCCTGATTCATCGCGACAAAGTCTACTTCCAGATTATCCACCTTGCCCACATATACACGATACCCACGGCGCACAAGTTCCAAATAGACGATGTTCTCCAGAATATGCCCGGTATCAGCCTGTCCTGAATTACCAAGCATCGCCCTTCTCAATCCGATATCCACCATATAGTACTTTTCTAAGGTTTTCAAATACTGTTTTCCTTTTACCTCATAACGTTTCGCCTGATAAATAGTATAAGAATCCATAAATGCCGACAGATAGGCTTCGACTGTCCTCACGTTAATACGCCGCCCATTGGAAGCCATGGCATCGCTGATTTTTTTTGCCGACAGCGGATTGCCAATATTATCTGCCAAAAACCTTATCACACTCTCTAACATCATTACATCCGTAATTTTCTTACGCCCAACGACGTCTTTGAGAATAATTGCCTCATAAATGCTCCGCAAATACTCTTGTACCTGCTCTGGTTCAGACGCTATGTTGGCCACGAAGGGAAAAGAACTGCTTCCTATATAATTCCGGTAAGCTTCCTCTATGCGGTCCTCCATCCCATGCATCTGCACATATTCCGCAAAAGAAAAAGGCAGCATCTCTATCTGAATATATCTCCCGGTAAGCAATGTCGCCAGCTCGCCGGATAACATATAGGAATTGGAGCCTGTAATATAAATATCTACGTTATCTCTCAGAAAAAAGCTATCCACCACCCGCTGAAATTCCTTGACATTCTGGATCTCGTCGAGAAAAAGGTAGGTCATTTTCCCCGGCTTTATACGCTCTTTGATATATTGGAACAAAGCCTTGGGCTGCCAAAGTTCCTGATATTCATAATCCTCAAAATTAATACTGATAATCTGATTTTCGCCAACGCCTTGCTCCAGTAAATATTCTCTGAACATTTTCAACAAGGTAGATTTGCCACATCTTCTGATACCTGTGATAACCTTTATCATCTTTTTGTCTTTCCAGCCTAATAATCTTTGAAAATATTCCTTCCTGACAACTTCCATGATATCACCTCGCTAAGATTATATGCAAAAAAATCTAAATTATAAATAGTTTTTGTATTATGATATAAAAACTTTTCAAATTATATCAGTTTTTGTACCATCTATTCCAGAATACAAGACAAAAACAGCATCGTAAATCCTTAATCTTTTTCATAATTTCTTTGGAAATTTTTATCTTTCTTTTAGAAAATGTCCACACTTTGCACACAATTATCTTTTATACTTGGTTTATCAAATGAAGTTGATGGCACAAACATAAGCGCGCACCGTTATCAGCTTCGACTAAAGACAAATAACTTTATAACACATAAAGTTATATTACATATATTTAGTTGGTGCCACCGCCCAAGATGTGGCACCCCATGAAACATTTCATAAATTTACTCCCCCAAAAGCGTTGCCGAAAGGCAGCGCTTTCCTTCCGTTATGGCGTTTCCAAAGCATATGTTATTTTCCCATCAATGATAACATACTGAATCTTAGTATCTGAGACCATGGGATTGCCCGCCGCGATCACAAAATCTCCATCCTTGCCGACTTCTAAGGAACCCACGCGCTCCTCCACACCGATATGCCTGGCGGCATTGAGTGTGATTGCCTGTAAAGCATCAAATTCATCCATACCCGATTTGACTGCCAATCCGGCGCATAATGGAAGATACTGCTGAGGAATCACTGGGGAATCGGTTATGATTGACACCTGGCACCCAGCACGTGCAAGGTCTCCGGGCGTCTGAAAGCTCTTATTTTTCAACTCAAACTTTGTGGCATGGCCCAGCGTTGGTCCTACCGCTACCGGATAACCCTCTTTCGCCAAATCCTGCGCAATCAGTGAACCGTCCGTGCAGTGATCGAGCGCCAGCCGCAGATGAAACTCCTTGGCAATGCGGATTGCCGTAAATATATCGTTTGCCTGGTGGACATGGGCCTTTAGGGGCAGGAGCCCTTCAATAACCGGAATTAACGCTTCCAGCTTGGGATCATAAGGAGGGCATTTAAAAATATCGTCCCCGGCCGCCTCTTTCCTTGCCAGGTAATCCTGCGTTCTTTCCAGCATTACCCTCAGCTTGGAAGCGGTGCTCATGCGGGAATAATTGTCCTTATCCTTGTAACATGCTTTGGGATTTTCGCCAAAAGCACATTTCATGGCAATCTTTTCTTTGACAATCATCTCATCAATGCGTTTTCCGGCAGTCTTAAACGCGGCAAAAGTCCCGCCCAGCACATTAGAGCTTCCCGGCCCCGCCGCCACACAGGTAACGCCGCCTTCCATGGCGAGACGAAGACTTGCATCCTGCGGATTAATCCCATCCACTGCACAAAGCTGCGGCGTCAGCGAATCAGTCACCTCATTGTAATCTGCCCCCTCAGCCCCTATACCGTATCCATCCAGGCCCAGATGGCAATGCGCCTCCACAAAACCAGGATAAACTTGTAAACCTGCGGCATCTATGGTTTTTGCTCTTTTGATTCCCCTGCTTTTCAACACTGGGTCAATCTCCGTAATTTTCCCATCTTCCACCAGAATATCTGCCACATAAGGCTCGCGCCGGACAGCATCGTGTATCCATCCTTGATGAATTACCAGCTTTTCCTTCATGTTCCATACCCCTTCCCAACCGACATTTTTCATTAGTATAACCGTTCCTGCCAAAAACTAACGAATTTCCATGAAAAAACTGCCGCAGGCAATATACTCCGGCCCTGCGGCAGTTCTATAACTTAAATCACTATTTCTTATACTATTTTACGGTAAGCGTGATCTTCTTTGTCTTCTTGTTATAAGTTTTAATTGTGATGACTGTCTTACCTTTCTTCTTCGCTTTTACTACACCCTTAGAGCTTATGGTAGCAATTTTCTTCTTAGAAGAAGTATACTTAATCTGGCTGGCGGTTCCCTTGGGAAGCGTTACCTTAAAGGTTCCTTTCCTGCCTTTCTTCAAGGTTACTTTATTCTTCTTGACTGCTTTTTTATTGAAAGTTACCTTGGTAATCTTCTTAGGCGCTTTCTTGACGGTAATCTTAAATACTTTGGCCTTATTTCCAGTCTTGGGAATTGCCTTGACAACCGCGCTTCCCGTCTTCTTAGCTTTCACAAGTCCTTTAGAACTTACTGTAGCAATCTTCGTGTTGGAGCTTAAATATGTGCAGTTCTTAGTCTTAACGGAGTAGGTCTCACCCACGCCCAAAGTCAATTTCTTGGTAGAAGATGCTTTCAATTTCACAAGGCCTTTCATTGCTGTATCAAGATTCTTCTTGGCTGTATTCACCTGGCTTTGCGTTGCTTTTGCATTCTTTGCAACACTTTGCGCCGCTGTGAGGGCAGTCTTGAATTTCTTCCAGCTTACAGACGTATAGTCAATCTGCTTCTTCGCCTTAGCAGTGGCGATAGATGCGTTGAGCGCTTTCTTATCAACAACAGTCTGAGATGTTGTCTGTTCTTTCAATCCTTTGATGGCTGCTTCTAATGCTTCCATTGCATCGTCTACCTGCTTCTGCGTCGCATCCTTATTCTCTGTAACTTTCTTCGCAGCTTCCAGGGCATCCGCATATTTCTTCCAGCTATCAGCCGTATATTTTGTCTGATTATACTTGCCCTGAGCCTCCGTGATGGAAGCGTTCAAATCTTTTACTGCCTGCTCGTTCGCCGGTACTTCCACCAGCTTGCCCTTTGCTTTTACCAAGGTAGCCGGCAATGCATCCATCTGTGCCTGTGTGGTATTCTTGTTATTCATGACTTTCTTGGCTGCCGCCACTTCCTCAGTAAATACCGCCCAGCTTTCGGCCGTGTAGTGATCCTGTTTCAAGCTGTTGGCTTCGGCAACCGCATCCGCCGCTTTGTTATAAGAAGCCATTGTCACAACCTTTTTTGCAGCCTCTTCTAACATTGCCGGTATTTTTTTAATGGTATTCTCGCCTGGGTCATTTGCAACCTCTTCCGCTCTCTTTAATACTTTTCCTAACTCTGCCCAGCTCGCTTCTGTAAAATCTTCTTCTTTATACTGCTGCTTATAAGTATTTAAGGTACTCTTAAATTCCTGCACAGCCGCATCTGATGCCTTTTTCTCTAACGCTGCCTTTGTGTCGTTAATTCCGGCAATCAACGCGTCTATCGCTGTCTGGCTGGCAGCGCTGCCTTCTGCGGCCTTCTTCGTATTATCGAGTAACGAAACGAAATCCGCCCAGCTTTCCTTCGTAAATTCAGCCTGATTGCAAGACGCTTTGACCTTTTCAATCTCCTCGTTTAACTTGGTGACAGATGCCGCTGACACTTTCCTTTCCAGCTTATCCTGCGCTGTCTCCAGAGAAATCTTCGCTGCGTCTATAACCTTCTGTCCCGGATCGCTTCCGTTTGCAATGGCCTCTACTTCTTTCAAAGTGTAAGCAAAACGTTTCCAGCTCTCCGCTGTATAATCTCCTTCGCTGAAGGATGCTGCCTGGCTCTTCAAAGCTGATACGGATGCAACCGAAGCTTTTTTATCCAGCTTGGACTCAGCCGCTTTTAATGCGCTCGCTGCTGCTTCTACTTCCTTCTGTCCCGGGTCTGTGCTGTTTGCCACAGTATTTGCTTTCGTGTAGGCGTCTTTAAACTTTGCCCAGCTTACAGCTGTATACTGCTCTTGCGTATAGCCCGCTACAGCTGCTTTCAGATCATTGACTGCGCCGGCCTCCGCCTTTTTATCCAAACTCTGCGCAGCATTTGTCAGTTTCGTCTTTGCCTCATTGATGGCTGCCGTTCCAGCGCCTTCGTCCAGTACTTTCTTTGCCTCTGCCAGTACTTTCGCAAACTCCGTCCAGCTTGCGGATGAGTATGTTGCCTGCTCGGATTCATACTTTGTAATCAACGCTTCCAATGACTTAGTTACCGATGCATCTGCCTTTTTGTCCAGTTTGGCAAACGCTTCTACTAACGCTTTCTGAGCCTCCGCTCCCGCGATCATTCCTGTATTATCATTTCCTGCCGCTGTCTTGGCGTCGCCCAGCGCCTTCTGCAAAGCTGCCCAGCTTTCTGCAACATAGTCTTCTTCCCTGAGACCGTTCATGGCTGTCTCAATTTCAGAAATTTTGTTTGTCAATTCAGCCTTTGACTCTTCTGTTGCCGCCAAATCGCCTGACAATTTCCAATCACTGACTGCAACCGGCACCTTTTGCCCATTATATACTGTATGTTGCATTGTCACTCTAATCTTAGAAGTCTCCACCTCTGTAAATGCAGCCTCCACCTTATAATACTTTCCTTCTGAACCATCTACTTCAACGATGTTCCATTCCCCTGATTTTGTGACTTCTTGCCAATCGCCGTTGGCATTTTCATATTCAATGGTAAAGCCGTCCGGCTTCATAACGCCGCCGCCATCATCATAAAATTGAATTGCTGATCCATTAATTTTTACTTTTTGCTGCTCAAAATCATACATCATCCACTGGTTTGTGGTTGCCAGATTCTTGTCGTTATGACCGTTCCAGAAACTTGCCATATCATCGTCTGCAAAATTCTCAGCTCCCATTCCCCATCCAACATGGTTTACAGAAGGTTTTGCATACTTACGAAGCTGCGGAATTGGCACTATCGGTATTTCCGGTTTTCCATCGTCAGGAGATGTAATATCGCCGCCGGAAGTTGCTGATGACGCGGTTGTCCATATCAGCATCTTGGATGAACTGTTCTTAGGAGATGCTTCTCCTGCTGTAAATTCTGCGTCATCACCGCGGTTATTCCATGCATAGTATGGAACTGCCTGCAATTTTGCATCAATTAGGCTGCTGCCGTTCTGATATTTAACATCGCCTGTAATCTCAACTACGCCGTTTAATAAATCTTCGTTATAAGCCGCTGTCAATTCGGCATCTCTTGGGATTACAAAATTCAATGGGTTAAAGTCGCTGATGTTTGCATTAAGCTGTGCATTGCCGGCTTTTTCCATACAATATACGACCGGGCCTCTCTGCAATGCAACTTCTCCCTGCGTTGCCTCTACCAACGGATGAGATTCTGTCTTGCGCACTTCCATCGGCATATCAATATCTACTACGTCTCCGGCTTTCCATGTCCTGTTAATCGCAACGTAGCCTTTCTCTGCCACAGCGCTGACAGGCGCATTGTTTACCTTAATCGTAACGGTCTTGTTCTTCTGTTCATTTACCCATCCAGGAATCCGGATCTTCATGGTAAATGCTTTCTCTGCTGCCGGACTTACAGTCATCTTGACAGTTCCCTCCCAGGGATATGCCGTTTCTTGTTTCAAGGTAACCTGTGTACCGCCTACGTTCACCTTACCGTTACTTCCGATATACATATTTACAAATAAATCATTCTTATGCACAGTGTACATGTAACCGCTTGCCGCTGCAATCGTACGCATCAAGTTCGGCGGGCAGCAAGCGCAGCCAAACCATTCCGAACGCCGTTGTCCATTGTTTACTTCCAGCAGAGTACTGTAATAGAAACGGTTTCCATCTAAGTTCGTTCCCACCAGAATGGAGTTATAGAGATTTCTCTCTACCATATCTGCATATTTGGCGTCTTCATGCAGCAGATTCATTCTCTGATTCCAGTTTGCCGCTGCAATCGCCGCACAAATCTCAGCATAAGATTGTCCAGGCGGCAAATCATATTCCTTACCATACCCCTCAGAATCACTTCCGGGAGTCGTCGTTCCGATTGCGCCTGTTATGTAAGTCTTCTTCTCTGTAACAGAATCACAGATCGTATCTAAACTGTTGAGATAAGCGTCTCTGTCAGCATTTCCTTCCGGCAGCAAGGTTGCAATATCTGTGACGCCCGTATAGAAATAGTTGGCGCGCACTGCATGGCCTACTGCGTTCGTCTCTTCTTTAAACGGCGTTGCATCCTGTGAATACGTTCCAGCCTTGTAACCGCTTTCACGCAATTCTCTGTCTTCACCACGCCTGTCAACCAAAATCTTAACGGTATCGTAATAATCCTGTCCGGCTCCCTTGCCTTCATACTCTTCTGCAAGCTTGCCAAACTTCACTAATGCCAACTCGATCTCTTCATGTCCCGGCACTTCATGTCTCTTTCCTGCCGGTCCAAATGTCTCCACGATATGGTCAGCAAACCGCTTTCCTGCTACATACAGCCTGTAATCCGGTTTGCCAATTCCTTCACGGTAACGCGTATACGCAACGACGCCTTCTAAGAAATGGCCCGCGTTGTACATCTCGTGGTTAGAAAGGTTCAGCCAACGGTGTGTTCCCGGCGAACCGCCGCCACTGGAACTCTGGCTGCGCAAAGTAAAGAATGTGTCAATATAACCGTCGGCATATTGTACTTTTTCAATCTTTTCAATCCAGCTGTTAAGCTTATCCTCCAAAAACTTTCTTGTCTCTGCCATTTCCGGGTCTGTGTCATTCTGCGTTGCAGAAAGCGTATAGGAAATTGCTTCGATACTCTTATATATATCAGAATCCTGGAACACATATCCATTAAATGCGTCGTAATCTGTCTCACCGTTCAGTTTCTTGATCGCATTATCATAATTGGGCTCTCCACCGGATGCCTTTTCAATCTCCGTAATGGCCTTTTTCAAAGAATTCTTGGCATTGACTTCCTGTTTAGGCGCCCAGAAAACGTCGTTTAACTGAACATTTTCAAATGTAACGCTGCTGTTGGATTCTGCGGCGGCAGCCGGCTCTTTGACTGTCACTAATGCCGTAGCCACATAATCTTTATTGTCATAAGTAGCTGTTCCCCTGACAGTAAAGGCTTTTCCTTCCTGTCCTTTTGCATATTTTGCCTTGTCTACTGGCTCCCAGGTAACCGGAACCAGACGAGAATTAAACTCTTCGGCAAAGTCAAAATCCGGTTTTGTCGCGCTCTTTAAAGATGGCGTCGGCTCGTCAAATTCCAGCCCGTTTGCCACTACGGAATCTGGCAAAATAGGTGCGACGCCGGCAGCCGTAGCCGTCCTGTAAGTATCAATGCTCTGAATCTTCTCCAAGCGCACGCGAAGAGCAATTTGCGTCTCCTGGCTGACGCCTTCATGCGTGGCTTTCAGCTTCAGCGTTGCTTTTCCTTCTTTTAATCCTTTGACAGAAATAGTACTTCCAGTTGCAGTTCCTTCAATTACAGCTACGTCTGCCGGAGCGACTGACCACTCATAAGATGCGCTTGACGCCAGCATAGACGGCACTGTTCCTGCAACGTACTTCTCTTTCTCTCCTACAACTACCTTACTTGCCCCAGTGATTTGTGCCTGGGCAAGTTTTTCTTTAATTATGTTGCCATATACTTCCCATTCACTGATACCAACTCCGGTTGTTCCCTGCACATTCCTGCCTACCAACATACGCACTGCTGTGGTAGTAACCGGATTCTTAAAATTCACAATATTCCAGACACCGCCGTCGCCGTTAAATCCTCCGTGCTCAGTGCCTGCATTGGCAATATCCTTCCACTCGCTTCCATCCAGATATTGTACCTTAGCATTGGACGGCCATGTAACGCCGCCGCCGTCAGACCACCACATTACGCGCATAGAAGCAACTTTCTGCGGTGCGTTCCATGTAAGCGTCACCGGCATTGGATAACTGGATTCTGGCGCATTCCAGCAGTTCCAGCTGGTAGCAGGATTCCCATTCGCCAAAACTCCGTCATTGATAGCCGCCGGCTGCGTGTTATTATGCGCCGCGCTTGCGGTTGCACTGCGCGCAAGATTTTCTCCCCACTCCGCATCGGCTTTCTCCACAGATTCCACCGCAACATTCTCTTCTGCCTGAAGCGTCGTTGCCGGCAGCATGGTGAATACCATAGCCAGGCTCAATACCATAGCTAAAACTCTTCGTTTCATCCTCATTCCTCCTTCACTTTTCATAATGATTTTAATTATAGCAACTTTTTTGTTCTCTCTAAATGACACTTTTTTAAGGTTGTAGCAGATATTTAAGGTAAAGAAATTAAAGTTAAAAAGTCTGCCGTACCTTGTTCTCATTCTGTCAATTGCACATGGAAAAACGTTTGCAGCAAAAGACCGCCCCAACAGGAGCGGCCTTTGCTGTGCTAATTCATTAAAATCTCTATTTCTTTATCTTCACGCTCTTCACCTTACTATAGCTGCCAAGAACTTCCTTCTTACCAATCTTTGCATAAGAACATACCTTTACATAATACTTCTTGCCTTTTTTCAGCTTCTTGATCGTCTTGCTGACCGTCTTATTCTTCTTAATCGTAACAGTCCTGGCAGCTTTTTTGTTCTTAAACTTCTTATCGGTGGAATAGATTACTTTGTAGCCCGCTGCTTTTGCATCCTTCTTCCAGGAGATTTTCAGCTGACCGGATTTTTTGCTCTCTGCTTTGGAAAGCGTTGCTCTCTTAGGCTTATTAACTTTAATATTAATGGTTTTGGCAGCCGCCTTATAATTTGCCGTAGCCGCCGCTGTTATCGTAATCTTTGATGTTCCAACACCGGTAATCTGCGCCTTGCCTTTGACAACCTTTATAATCTTCGTTTTCGATGATTTATAACTTAATTTCCCACCGCTGTTTACAGAAGCTCCAAAACTAAAGTTTTTCTCGCCGGCCGTCTTGGTAATGTTCTTTGCCTTAATCGTGGCATTGGCCTTATTGATTGTAAAACTCTTCTCTGCTGATCCGGTATAAGCGCTGCCCTCTTTGGCGGTAATGAGCGCCTTTGCCGTTCCAGCATTGACATTGTTGGCATAGGAAACCGTATAATCTGTATCTTTTACTAAAGTCTTGCCTCCTACTTTTACTGTGACAGCCGGAGCCTGTGGTTTTTTATTATAAGTACAGTTCGGAACCGTTACGACTGCGTCTTTTAAATCCGTCTTTGTTACTTCCTGTCCGGAGCCCGGGATATCAAATTTCTTTACTACGCTTCCGGCATAATTGCCTTTACCTGTGATGATGACAGTTCCTGCCTCTGCGCCCGGCGTCTTGTTCTCGCCGTATTCTACTGTGTAATCGGTATCTTTGGCAAGATCATGCGTAATCGCTGCATCTCCTTCCTGATACCATTCATGTGCATAATTGTTGACTGTCACTTTCACCGATACTTCCGGCTTAATCTGTGTCCCTTCCTCTATATTGCCAGGCATTGTAAGAGTTACTTCCGCATTGCTGTCTGTCAGCGTCCTGGCCTTAATCTCATAAGACGCCGCTTTACTGTTCTTGTACTTGCCGTTGCTTCCAGGATTTACAGTCACTGACTTTTCGCCCACGCTGATTACATCCTGCGGATACTCTGCTGTATAATCGCTTTCATTAACCAATGGCGTCTCACCATCTTTTACAGTAGCTGTCGGCTGGATCTTCGCACCCGTGTATTCATATTTGCCCTCATTGGGGAATGTTACTGTAACCCCGCCAAGATCAATCTTGTTATTGAAATTCGGATCTTCCTTGATAGCAAATTTCTTAGTTACCGTTCCTGCATAATCTCCCTTACCTTTGACAATGACGGTTCCCGCTTCTTCGCCTACGGTAATATTCTCACCGTACTCTACCATGTAATCGGTATCTTTTACTAAAGTCTTCTCAACATCTTCACCATTCTCTTTCAAAGTTACTTTGACGGTAATATCCGGCTTAATCTGCGCCCCCGTCTGCATGTACTCGCCATTTACCGTAACGTCCGCTTCCGTCAATGTCTTTACAACCTTGAACGTAATGGTCTTGCTTCCGCCGAAATCTTTGCCTGTAATTCCTTCGCACGTTATGCCTATCTCATAAGTACCAGGATTTATCACATCTTCTTCCGGCATTACCGGCATCCAATCTTGCTGCCACTTTAACTCCTGGCTGCCGTACCTTACAACCTCTATAAATGGGCTGATGGCCTCTCCTGTATACTCATAAATACCATTGTTGCTCAGAACTATCTCCGTTTTATTTAAGTCTTTGAGAATCGTAAAGGTTTTCTTCACACTTCCCGTATAATCGCCTTTGCCGGCAATCACAACCTCTGCGGTTCCAGGAACTTCATTGTTCATATATGACACCGAATAATCTGTGTCCTTTGTCAGAGTTTTCTCACCCAGAACAACAGATGTTACGCCAGGCTCAATGGCTGCGCCGGTCTCTAAGTACGTGTCTTTCTCTAATGTAACGGTTGCCGCACCAATCGCTGTCTTTCCTGCTTCATTGATGGAGAAACTCTTCTGTATGGTACCGCTGAAATTACCTTTACCCGTTACGGTTACCATTCCGGCTCCCGGTGCAGTATTGTTGCTGTACGTTACTGTGTAATCTTTATCCTTTTCCAATACTACTTCAACTGGCTGCCATGTTTCTGTACTTATCACCGTTGCCTTTACAGTTACAGCAGGTTCAATTGGCGTGCCTTCCACGTATGTATACTCTTCCTGTTCTAACGTGACATTCTCTTCCCTTAATACCTTAGGAGTAATAGTATAAGTCAATGTTATACTTCCAGTGCAAAGTTTATCACCTTCTTTTGCCGTGAGGATAACAGTCTTTTCTCCTGCATTTATTGGACCGTCTGTCTGAAAAGTCCCACTGCATGTATAATTAATATTTTCTGATAGTTCAGTCCCATCAATATTTAATGTCCCTACATTCCGCGGCCACTGAGCTGCTCCTGTGTATTCCGTCGTATATGGATAACCAGGTACGGTAATCGTTGAGAGGTCAATCTTCTCAGCAGAGGGCAATACTTTAACTATAATACTCTTGAATACTCCCCCATCTACTTTGGCTGTCATAGTTACATCTGTTTCTTCGGCTACTTTTGCAACCTTCGCAGTAGTTCCGTCTACAGTAATCGCTGTATTGGATGACTCCCAGGAAATAGCCTTACCGCTTATCGTTTTAGAGGGAAGGTTAAAAGCTTCATCTGTCTGTGCCGGCAATGTCAATGCATCTTTATCCCTCTGATCCGCAGCTTCCCCTGAAAGCGGCGCCATAACCTTCCAGCGGTAGATTCCCATTGCTGATGCTCCTTGGCGAATTGGCATTACCAGGCGGATAGACGTTGCAGTAATCTCCTCAAATCCAATCGTATTATATTGATCCGTCATCTGGGCATCCGCATAATCAGTTATCATTGTAACATTGGTCCATCCTTCGTCATCATCAGGCGCTGGCACTGTAGGATCATCGGGAGAGACAATCTTATCATTTCTATACTGAATCGTCAGTGTTGGTGGAATGCGTGTACCGCCGCCATCATCATACCAGAAAATCTGCATCCAATTCGTGGTAACAGGCGCATTCCAGTTATACTGCACACAATGCTTGCTTCCTTCTGCTTGAGGATAGTTTCCCCAACCCTTCCCTGTACCATCATTAGACACTGTAGGTTCCCAGTTTTCATTAATTCCTGCCAACTTCTCCCAGCTTGCTGTATAATCTGATTTTACACTAGAAGCGCTTAGCCCTAAATCCACTATCTCATCTGACAATTGCGTTGGCGCAGCCGCCGTAACGCCGTCGGCAGCTTGCACTGATGTCGCCGGCAGCATAGTGGCTGCCATAGCCAGGCTCAATACCATAGCTAAAATTTTCTTCTTCATGCTTTATCCTCCTTTTACGCCGATTGTAATAATAATTAATTTTAGCAAGGATTATTTACGCACCATATGGTATTATTTTAATATTGTAGCAATTATTTAAGATTCTGCCGCAAAATTCAGAAAAAGAACAGGATTTTATAGACAAAAACGCCCCAACCGCACCGCCATGCGATCAAGGCATTTTGTTCCTTGTTTCTATCATTTATTTTTGTATAACGTTCGCTACTTTTCCCCCCAATGATTTTTCCACTTTAACAAAGTCTCCTGGTAAGCTCTTGATTTCATGCGGGGAAACGCCCGCATAATACGCTTCATGCCAAAACTGATATTCTCCGATAACAGTCGATTATACTGCTGTTGAAGCCGTGAGCGTTCTGATTTTTTCTCAAGAAAAGTATTCTTTATCTCGGTCGCTTTGATATCAAAGTTCTCCTTTAATTCACCGCCCTTTTCCACGGCGACGGTCACGCCTTCATAAATGTTCTCCTTTAATTCACCGCCCTTTTCCACGGCGACGGTTACTCCTTCATAGATATTCTCTCCGAGTTCATTGGAGATAATTTTAATCTTGCCGGCAATTTCATCTAAGAGACGCAATCTCTCGTTAAATTGAAGAATGGTTGCCACAGTTATGGCCAAATCCACCGAAAATACCAGACAAAGGAGTATAAGCACGATAGTACCTGGCAATCGGGGCAGCAGACGGATTCCCCTATACACGATGGGATGAAATACTTTCAGTACAAATACGCAGCCCACCCCCCAAAGAATAGAAAATAATGGACAGATATACCCACAGATGTTAAATTTCCTTTCCGAATAATCCCACCATTTATTATGGAAAAGCTTCTCTAACAGGAAACCTGTAAGAAATTCAATGGCAGATACAAGGACAAAAGAACATAAAAACAATAAAAATAAGTTACGATGCAAAGGATATAAAATAACAACCACCGCCAATACTCCGCAACCGTAAACCGGGCAAAGGGGCCCATTGAGAAACCCCCTGTTTACGAATGAATGGGAGCGGAATGCGGCAAAAGCCACCTCGACAACCCAGCCCAGAAACGCATATATTATAAAAATCCAGATTGCCTCATAAAATGATATCGGCATGATGATTCTCCTTTTCAAAACTTTATTTTATTCAGCATTATTTTATTATATTTTCTGCCCGATAACAAGACAGGAAAATACTTCTATACTTCAGTGTGACAAGCTCTTTCTATAAAAGAACAAAGCGGACAAGTCCGCTTCAACTCCCTAAATCCCTCAATCATGAGGGACTTGGCTACTTTGCCGCGCCGAGCACAGTCGCTTTAGCGACATATTTCCTCTTGTGCGAGTGCGCATAATCGTTTTTATCTTATAGGAAAGACACTTTCACGCTTTAGCGTGACAAGGTCTTTCCTATAAGATAAAAAAACCACGCAAAAACCCCCGCCGGGATCGGGCAGGGGCCTTTGCATGTTTATAAAGAAGGGATATACAAATATAACCTATCTGACTTTTACTTTCACCGTCTTACTGTAGGCGGTGCAAATCTTTTTCTTTCCAGAAGTCTGATATGCTCTCACTTTAAAGTAATAAGTGCCTTTCTTCATCTTCTTGAAAGTCTTCTTCGTCGTCTTAGCTTTCTTGATGGTAGCTACTTTCTTAAACTTTCCGTTCTTCTTGGAAGAGCGGTAAATCTCATAGCCTTTCGCTTTTGCTACCTTGCCATAGCTTACCGTAACGGTGCGCTTCTTGGCCTTAGCCTTGACCTTCGCAGGCGTCTTTACCTTGTACGCGCTTGCCGCCTTGCTGTAGGAACTCTTCACAGTTCCTCTGGTAGCAACAACCTTGTAATACGCTGTCTTGCCTGCTGTAGAACTCTTGTCTGTATAAGTAGTCTTAGCCACAGTTGCAATCTTCTTGAAACCGGAAAATTTCTTGTAAGAGCGGTATACGATATACTTCTGTGCATTCGCTGCTTTCTTCCATGTGACCTTGATATTCTTGCTGCCAGTCCATGATGCTTTGACAGAGGAAGGTGTGGCAGGCTTCACAGTACCAGCGCTTCCGCTCTGCTCTTTCAGATTGGCAATCGCTGTGTTCAATGTTTTAGCAGCCGTTGTCACTTCATCCTTTGTCGCAAGTTTATTATCATATACTTTTTTCGCTTTGTCAAGAGCTGACTCCAAATTTTTCCAACTATCGGCAGTATATTTTTTCTTATCCTTAGCTGAAGCCTTATCTATAGCTGCTTTTAAAGCTGTCTTATCTGCCGCCGTGGGAGGATTGACAAGCTGTAAACCATTCATCGCTTCCTTCACTGCCGCCAACGCTGCGTCTACGTCAGCTTTCGTTGCCGTCTGGCTTTCCTGCACTTCTTTGGCCTTATCAAGAGCTGCTTGCAGCTTATTCCAGCTATCAGCGGTATACTTGCCGTCGTTCGTACTTCCTGCTGCTTTTATAGCCTCATCCACAGCATCCTTCAGCACAACCTTGTCTTCTGCCGCTGCTGGAACTTTTCCACTTACTTTCCAGCGGTAAATACCATTTGCCGCGCCGTCCTTGTGCACAGTCATCACCAACTTAACGGCAATCGTCGTAATCGGATCAAAATTGATGGTATTGTACTTGTCAATGGCAATGATATCTTCAAATTTGGAAGTCATGTTTGCTTCTTTCCAGGTTCCATCCCCGGCAATATACATAATTTTTAAACTTGCCGGAACTCTGGTTCCGCCGCCATCATCATACCAGAAAATATCAAAGCGATCCATGGTAACTTCTGAATCCCACATATACTGTACATAATGCTCGCTGCCCGGGTTCTGCGACCAGTTGCCCCAGCCCTTCATCGTTCCGTCATTTGACCTTGTGGGTTCCCAATCAGCCTTGATTCCATTGAGGTTCTCATGTCCAGCTGTATAATCCGACGTTACGGACGCCGCAAACTCCAAATTCTGCTGGTTTACTGCCGGCGGATTTGCAGAGCAGAAGCTTCCCACGATGGTAACATCACCTGTTACATTCTTGGCCGTATAAGTGTTATCCGCACCGGCTTGCACTTTCTGACCATTGACTACTAACATCTGCAATTTATATCCCTCTTCGGGTTGTGCCGTAATCAACAAATCTGATCCCTCTTTCACTACCTCGTCTACAACAAAGCTGCCTTTTTGCGGTGTGTAATTCGTCACATCAACATCGTAATAATTTCCATCATCCGATACGGTAAATACCTTGAAATACGCATGGTATGCGGAAGTTGCATACTCAGGCGCAAACATCGGCGCAAAGTTATATCCGTTTGCTGTCAGCGTGGGGAACCCATTCGCTGCGTTCGTGCTTGTCTGAATAGAATCCGGAAGATTTGCTGACAATTTGAGTACGATCCAGTCGGTACGGCTGTCTTTTGCCGCCATAACGAAAGGTCCATACATTACGCTCGCCACGGTGGAAGTACCAATCTTATCCGGGGTCTTGTCAAGGTGCAGCGTCCACGGCATCTCAACATCAATAACGTCGCCTGCCTGAACGCCTTCAACCGTCACATAACTGCTGATTTCTGCATTCACATCTACTTTCACGCCATTCTTCTTCACGGTAAATCCGTTGGTTGCCCAATAGGGAACGCGCAGCTTCATGTCAAAGCTCTGCGCTGTCTTGCCTTCTATCTGGGAAACAGTCAGTTTCGTTGTCTCTGACGGGAATTCCGTTTCCTGTACAACCTTCACGCCTTTTTCTGCCCATGTGAGGGTTGTAGGCAGATACAATCCTACATACAAAGCGTCTGCCGTCTTCGCGTAAGCGGCTTCCTGGTATTTCACATGATTCTCCATGCCTGTGCCGTGACAGCAGGTAAAAGCATCGTAATCGCCGCCGAAACTTCTTCTTGCTCCCGGTCCAATCGGCAGCATGTAAGTGGTTCCATTATGCATATTGCCGGTAACGTTGGGAGTCTGGGATGCGAGAATCTGGTTGTAGAGCGTACGCTCATAATAATCCATATATTCTGCATTCTCCGGGTTGTAATTGTTGAGCATCTTCGTAAGCTTGAGCATATTGTAAGCCGCACAAGTCTCGCAGTTGCTGTTTCCAGAGATACTATTTGCCTGCTGGTAGGGGTCTGTAAATTTCTCACCCGTGCCCACGCCGCCGATGGAGTAAGCATAGCGGGAGACTACCATCTGCCAGAAATTCTCTGCTATGTCATAATATTTCACTTCCGGGCTTCCCTTCGCCACAGTCGCCTCATAAATTTCCATAGCGCCGATGATCTGAGGGATATGCTGGTTCGCATGTTTTTTCTGAATACTGTCTACATTCGCTGCCAGACTGTTAAAAAATTCCGTGTTATCAAATAATTTCGCGCCCTCTAAATAAATATCTGCATCGGGTTCGTTATCTGCTTTGGCATAGATATAAAGCTGCGCCATGGATTCGTTGAATCCGCCAAATTCACCCGCAATATACATCGCCCACATCTTTGTAAGCTTTTCCTGGCCACATGCGCTCAGACGGTTATGCGTCCATTTGCCAAGCGCTTTCGCCGCCTCTAACGCTTCTGTATTTCCAGTATAAGTGTAAGCGTCAAGGAAACCCGCTATCAATTTGTGCAATGTATAATACGGCGCCCAAATTCCGTCGTCTCCGCCATAAGGCGTGTATTTTTCCAATTCTGCAAACTGGTTCGGCGAATATGCGCTGATAAAACCTTCGCCCCACTCATTGGGATCCTTGCTCCACTTCGACTGCGCAGAACCCAGAGATACGAAATCCTTGGCCTGGCCCTTAGATAATTTTTGCAGTTCCCGCAGCTCATGAATCATCTCTTTTAATTTATTGTTCAGCTCTTCATCGCCTGTTGATGCATAAGCAAGCGCTAATGCAGACATATAATGTCCGGTAGAATGCCCGCGCAGCAATCCGCTGGGTTCATCCCATCCGCCTAAAGGCTGCACGCCTTCAATCTCTGCCGTCTTGCCAAATGTTTTGTAGAAATTGTAAAGCATACGCTTGTTATCCAGCAATTTAAGATAGGCGATATCCCGGTCTCTGTTCTGCGTGAGAATGGAACCATTATCACCAATCTTGTCGAGTGTAATATCACTTAAATCAAACGTTTCAGAAACTACCTCTTTGGCAACTTCATCCTGATCTACCACGCTGACCTTAGCCGTTACCTTTTTTGACGGCTTTGCGTCTACAATCGAGCCCTCAACCTCAAAATTACCCACTGTATTGTATTTGCTGGACTCAATCGCTGTCGGCCATGTTACCTTCTCCTTACCGGTAGTATTATCGGTGTAAGTTACCTTTACATGATTCGGCAGAGAAGGGCTCTTGCCTTTCAAAGTAGTTACATTGATTTCTTCGACTGTCTTAATGGTAACTGCCTCACGGAACGCCAGTACATTGACGTCAAGTTCTACTTTGGCAGTCGCCTCATTATAGGAAACGGTTGCCGTCAATTTTCCGCTTGCATTTTCAGCGCCAATTTCCGGCCTCGTAACTTTCGCCACGCCGTTTTCAATTTTAATCGCAGGGTTTGTGCTCGCCCACTGAACGACGGAGCCTAAACTTCCGCTTGCAGGAAGCACAATATCTGCCGTTACAGCAGACAAATCTCCCATATTCTTTCTAATCTCAGCAGCATCCTTGTCTGCAATCTGCTGATCGGTATACTGCGCAAGGACTGTCACATCGAATGTCTTTGTTACATTGGCCTGACCCTTGCTGATGGCCGCCGTAAGCGTTCCCACTGCATCTGAAGCGCCCTTACCCGGCCTGGTGACTTTGCCAATTGTCTTTCCACCCGTTGTCTGAATCTGGATCGCAGAGTTCTGGCTGGTCCATGCGATATCGGAACCGTTGATACCCTTTGTGGGAAGCTCGATATCTTCTGTCACAGCAGAAGTATCTCCCAAATCCAAATCCCCATTGTCCGCAGAAACAATACCGGCGTCATCCACATCGTACATTGCCTGGATTTCTGCCGCTGTCAGGGCCTTATTGTAAATCTTAACCTCTGCAAACTGACCTTTCGTGGGGGGATTCCCAAACTGTCCGTAAGCAATATAATTACCAGTGGTATTTCCCAGACTTTTCACTGTAAGTTTTGTGTCAACAGTATCCTTGATCTTCTGTCCATTCTCGTACAGAGTCATGTTTGTACCGTCCATTACCACGGTAGTTAATACCCAGCGGTTCTTATCAATATTGCTGTCCACACCCTTTGATACGCCCACCTCATTGCCCCAGCCATCGTTCGTGATAGCAGCGGCATAACCTTCATGGCCCTCATTTCCACCGTCTGACAAAAGATACATATACTTTGTGGTATCAGAACCAAAATCCCAAATCCTCTGATAACCGGTATTTGTCGACAATTTTACCCACATACTGATGGTAACTGCATCGCAATCTTTTAAAATCCCATCGGGCAATTGCAGATATGTACCGTCCTCGCCGCCCGGCAGGTTTAACGCCTTGACCGGTTTGCCGTATATATTAACGTCGTCAATCGTATAGTTGCCCTCCGGGGCGCCTCCTATCCTCTTTAAGTGCCCGGCATTTTTATTGCCGGAAAGATCGCTGATCTCTGTCGAAAAACTGTTCTGCAAATCAAAATTGTAATACAGAATCAGCCCGTCTTCTGTCTCGCCTGCCGCCTGTACGGATGACATTCCCTGCGGAATCACACCTGTAAGAACCAGCGCTAATGACAGAATTGACGCCAGCAATTTTTGAAAAAGCCGTCTTCTTTTCCTCATTTGATATCCTCCTTCTTCTCTCGCGAGTTTTTCTTTTGGGGGCTGTCGCACTAACATAAATTACAAGCTATATATCTGTTCAAAAGGTTTCCATTGCAAAACAATGGAAACAACATGCACAAAAATTATCTTGGGAAGCTAGCTTCCCAGAATAATTTTTGTGCATTCTGTCTTTGCCGCATATGCGGCAAGACTTTTTGAGCAAGTAACTATATTAGTGCCACAGCCCCTGTATGCAAATTATATTTGCCAAAGGAGAATTTTCACATGATAATTATTTATGGTTCCTCTCATATTTTAAACCATTTTGTTACCGCTCTATATCTTTGACGTATTGCAGCCATATTTCTTCAACGCTCTCTCCGCTGCCAAACATTTTATTGAGGCTGTCAGAAAGAGCGTTGCATACTTTTTTCCAGTCTTTAATAGATTTCCTGCTGATTCCGTCTTCCATCTGACTGACAAATACCTGATACTGTGGATTTTTTTGGCCAAACGTCTCCGCAAGCTCCACCTTAGGAGGAATATTTCTGGTAATCTGGCAGATATCCTCCATAACCTCTTTCTTATTATAATAATTGATGAATGATACTGCTCCCTCCACATTTTTGCCTTTGACTGCCGCCAACACTTCTCCGCCTATGACAACTCCCTGAGAAGTATGGGCGGGAAATTCAAATACCCCAAATTCCATCCCGGATTCCTCAAGTTCCGCCATAGCCCAGGGACCGTTCTCAATCATGGCAGTCCTTCCTTCCACGAAACTTCTCGTCAAATCATTCTGCGACCAGTTCAGACAGTCATTGGGCATATATTTGTTTTTCAAAAGGCCGTCTATCAGAAAAAAAACTTCCTTACATCCGTTGTCCGCCATATGATCAGGACCCGCGCCTGCCGCCAGCATCCAGGGCATCAACTGAAAAGCTCCCTGTTCACCGCTGACTGCGGACATAGCGAACCCATAGCGACTTCCCTCTTTTGTCAGAGCGGCCGCTGACTGCTTAAATGCATCCCATGTAGTGGGAATTTCCAGGTCTTTTTCACGGAATATCCGTTTATTATAAATGATAGCCGTATTGTTGCAGCAAAAAGGCACGCCATAATAACGTTCCCTGTTTTCTACAGATTTCCATACTTCCCCATAATATTCCTCCGCCAAAATTGTTTCTTTTAGATAATCTGTTATATCTGCAAGCATCCCCAGCTTAATCAAGCTTCCTATATCGGGATTGTCCGCCAACACTAAATCCGGCAAACTTTCCCCGGACTGTGAAAAAGACAACGTTCGGATAAAATCCGCCATGGGCACATACTCCCAGGAAATTTTATATTGCTGTTGTGCTTCATTAAACCCGCCCACCAGTTTATCTAAGCCTTTTTTCTGCGCTTCCGTCTCATAATAAGTCCAAAGAATCAGCTCCTGGCGTTTGGCATTTTTCTCTGCTTCTGTATCTGCTAAATCCTCATCTGATTTAACGCCGCATCCCATTATGCCCATCATAAAAAGCAGCATAATCAGCCTGCATATCGTTCTCTTCTTCATAAACCCTGCCTCATTTACCGGTATTCTGCCGGTGAAATTCCTGTTACCTCCTTAAATACTTTAGTGAAATAGTTAGAATTACTGTAACCGCATTCCTGGGCAACTTCATAGATTTTCATATCTGTCGTCTTCAACAGCCGTTTGGCGTGGCTGATACGAAATTTTTTCAGAAATACAGAAAAATTCATGCCCATTTCACGCTTAAATAACATACTCAAATACTCAGGCGTAATATTCAATACCTCAGCTGTTTTCTCCAGGCTGATACCTTCCTTATAATGTATTCTGATATATTCCAGAGTACGGTTAATCGTATAATTACTGATACCTTCCTTCATCCGCCTGTCACAGATTTCATCTCCATATTTCATGAGGATTTCATACATTTCCGTCCTCGTATACGCTGTGAGCACGCCTTTTAAGTAATCCTTTTCCTGAAGGCTCTCATACGCTTTGCGGTTGATTTCCTTGGCGACATCCATCATCCTGGTTATCAGTTTCACCGCCCCATAACGAATCTCCTCCGCCCCATGCTCCTCCGAAATCGTCTGCTCTAAGAATTCATCAAGACCAGCTTTCATCTCCTGATAATTGCCGGTCTCGAGAGCCAAAAGAATCCTGCGTTCCGCCTGGATGGGGTACTCCAATTCTTTGGTAGATTCCTCTACAAACTCCTCTGTGCGCAAAAGGCCGTAATTATCTTTTGTAAAATAGCTGAGAAGGGCTTTCTGTACGGTCTCAAAACAATCTTTCCACTCTTCCATTGTCTCACAAGTACCCATACACAAAGGAATTTCCCGCTCTTTTTTGTGATATCCATACCTTGCCATCTCATCAAAAGAATCTGCAAATAATAAAATTTCTTTTCTTTGGCCCTTAAAGATTAAAATTCTAAGACTGATGCGTTCCTCCCAGGCATCGAGAAATTCCAATTCCCGGAATTGGCGTTTAATACTGCGCAAACGGTATTCCATCTCTTTGATATCATCCTTCTTGAGGTTTCCAAAATAGCAGGCTATAATACCGTATATCTTGCCCATTTCCTCTTTGAATATATTTTTTAAGGCCTTTGCCGCTTCAGATTGTTCTTCCTTTGTGCCAAAGAAATATTCCCGCGCATAATTTTCCGGTTTTTTGACAAATTGGAATTTACTCTCGATATGTTTGTTCTCAATCCGCTCTAATGTTTCCTGCAATGCGTCCACAGAAACCGGTTTTAACAGATATTCTTGCGCGCCGACGCTCAACGCCCTTTTCGCATATTCAAATTCCGCATATCCGCTGATAATAATACTATAAATCTCCACTCCCTGTTCTTTGAGGTTTTCTAACATCTCAAGTCCGTCCATACCATGCATGCGGATATCTGTGATTACAAGATCCGGATGATTCTCTTTGATAAAAGCAATCCCCTCCATGGCATTTTTACAGGCGCCGATTACCGTATGCTCTGTGGCGGCGCTTATCATTTTCTCCAATCCATCGCGAATTGCAATTTCATCCTCTACAATTACAATCCTCATTCCATCACCTTTTCTTGTATAATTTTCATCATATCCCCTCATCAGGAAATTGGCAGGATAAGTTCAATGATAGTTCCCAATCCCTCCATACTGCTGATATGCCAATCTCCCTTTTCCCCATAATATAACTGAATGCGTTCAAACACATTTGTCAGACCGATTCTCTGAGAATGGCTCCACTCTCCGTCTTTTTGGTTATAAAAATCAACCTTATCTTTATCCATCCCGGCTCCGTTGTCCTCCACAATCACATGAATTTTTCCAGGCTGTTCTGCCAGGCCGATATCCACACACAACATCCCGCCTTGCATATCTTTCAACCCATGGATAATGGCATTTTCCACAATAGGCTGAATGAGAAGCTTATAGATTTTAATATGTCTGACCTCATCTTCCACATATATTTTAAAGTCAAAAGAATGGCCATATCGAAGCTGATACAGAGACACATAAGACTTGAGCCATTCTTCTGCACCCACAATATCTATCTGTTCATTGCTCTGGTTCGTACTGTAACGGAGGATGGAACCAAGATTACTAATCATTTTGCTGATTTCAAATTCATTGTTCCTGACCGCCATCCAGTTTATGGCGTCTAAGGTATTATAGAGAAAATGAGGATTAATTTGAGATTCTAAAGCCTTAATTTCCGCCTGGTTCTTTTTCTTGGAAATCTCCTCAACCTCCTCAATCAATGTCCTTACCCGGTCCACCATATGGTTAAAATTTTCTCCAATCTGCCCTAATTCATTCTGCCTGTCCACCACAAGACGGACATCAAGATTGCCCTCGTTCACCTGACGGATTCCTTCTATAATTTTCTTTAAATAATCAACGTAATAGCGGTTCGTTGAATTGAGGAACAATAGGACTGCCAGAACGTCCGCTGCCAGCAAAATCCAATAGATACCCTGAAGTACATTGATATCGTGCATCATATTATCCTGATCGTACACATTGTGGAAAATCCAACCGGTCTCATCATCTTGATACCAATTGCTGCAAAGGTTCTTGCCTTCAAACATATTTTGGGATTGTATGAATTCCAATACGTCTTCCTGATCCGTCATTTTCTTTCCCATTTGGCTGATGTCCGGAAACGAACACACATACCCGTAATTATCCGTGATAAAATTGATACTCGGGTTATCTGTCTGCTGTGTTACATTGCAAATATTGTCCAGCTCCTCCTGTTCAATACCGATCGTGAGAATCGCAACTAAGCCCTGTTCCAAATTTTCCGTATCGTACAATTCTTTGCCCAGGAAAAACAATGATTCTATGCTCCCTCCAGTAGATATATTTTGTGTAGGAATTAAAACAACCTCGCTCTTATCAAGCGTCTCCTGATATGGTACGGTTAAGCGAAGGTCCTCATAATCACGCCAGATATTATCCAACGCAGAACCACTCTGCGTATCATAAGTGACGCTCTCTCCGGTCGGACAAATTAAACTGATACAGCGAATTCCTTTTCTACTCTCTACAAACTGTTTCAGCCTTTCATTTAACAGGTAAAATAAGTACGCCTTTTTTGCTTCATCTGCCCCCTGGTATTGTTCAAGATTGCGAATAATCTCTTTATCTGAATAGATTTGATAGACTGTATCTTCGTATGATTCAAGCTTTAACGTAAATTTTTCAGAAACCTGTAATAGATTATTAAAAATCTGTTCATTGACACGTTTGTTCATTTCAGAAATACTGAACCTGACATAGACAATCTGCAATACAAGAACAGGAAAGAGAAACAGGCATAAACTGGCGCCGAAGAACTTTCTAAAGCTCAAGTTCCTATATCGCTGTCTGAAACCTTTCCTGTTCTTTTTCATTACTAATTCCGCCTTTTTTGCTTTTTACTGTTACTTATCTTTTGATAATCACTTTTTTGGCGGCGCTCATTTTGCCCAGGACTTTCTTACCGGTGGAATCTTTCCGGTACGCCTGCACGCCGACGTAGTATGTTCCCTTTTTCAACTTTGTTATTGTTTTCTTTATAGACGATGTATATGTAATTTTCTTTGATTTGGTAAGCTTCTTATTCTTCGCACAAGTAATCTTATAGCCGTCTGCCTGCTTGGATTTTTTAATGGTTACAAGTAATTTCTTTCCTCTTTGCGCCTTGAGGAACTTGATGGAAGCCTTTCCTGCTTTTACCTTATCCCATTTTGCCTGCAAAGTTATATTTTTCGTGACCTTGCTGTGGAAAGAATATTTTTTTGTACCCAGATACCAGCCTTTAAATGTATAACCTTTCTTTCCGGAAGCAGATGGGGCGGATACTTTACTGCCATTTTTCACTGTCTTAACCAAATCGGCTTTTCCATTGTGAAAGACAAATTTTACCCTATAAGTATTTACAACAGGCTGATTATTATCCCCTGGATTTGTGTTTCCTCCGGGGTTTGTATCGTCTCCGGGGTTTGTGTTTCCTCCGGGGTTCGTATTGTCTCCGGGGTTTGTGTTATCCCCTGGATTTGTATCATCTCCGGAATCCGTGCCCGGATAAGTGTAATTGTCCGGCACGCTGCCATTTTCCCAGGGAGAAGGCAGATAGCGGTCAGATACATATATTTCAGACAGAAAATCATACGCCGCCCTGTCATAAACTTTTAGCTCCGCTCTGGTATTAATCGGCCCGCGCACACCATCCCACTCTCCATTAAAAGTATCATCCATAGCATTGAACCAGATGGCGCTCAAGGTTGCAAAATATTCGTCCTTATTGCTGCCTGCGTAAGAATCAGGCCAGTTACCAGCAGATATCGACGTATTGTAAATATTCAAAAATTCTGCCTGCTGTCCCGCGCTGAGACCATAATTATAGATTGTATGTGCAAATTCGTGCGTGAGAATCGACTCATCACGATAACCTGTCGTATAACTGCCGGTCTTTAGCCGCAAGACATTGGCGTCACGGATGGATGCGAGCTGCGTGCCGCCAAATCCTTCTACATACAGGTAATTTTCATCGTATTCAAACCTATGCTCAGGAATATCATAGGCAATCTCCCCTTCGCCGTAGAGGCCCAGCATACAGCCGGCAGAACCCATACGGTTGGCGATATCCTGCTTTGCAAGAAGCACTTCAAGCATCTCTGCCGCCTTATCCATCGCTTCATCGCGTACTTTTGCAGTGCCGACAACCTTAACGCCACAGTTAAGCGTCCGTTCTTTCTGATAAAACGGCACATAGTCATTGACAGTAATCGTCTGCTCCGGCACATACGTATCTGACAATCTTCCTTTCACCTTATTGCCCTTGATCGTCACTTTAATTTCCGGCAAACTGTTAAGGTTTGTTATGGGCTCTGCCAAGCGCAGCGTTGTTTTGGGGCAGTCGGGATTGTCGGGGTAGAAACTGTTCTTCGTATTGTAATAGACAACGCCCTTATACTCATAATTGCCTGCATCTTCAAAACACCAATAATTAAGTTCACGCTGTGTTCCATCAACTGTGACAGAAAAGTTCTGCTCCTGCTTCACCAGTTTATCGCCGACGAATTGGCTTTCCACCCAGCCTGCCCCGGACATTTCTTCACTCCAGTAAATTTCGATATCCTGGCTGTTGATAAGCTGCACCTTTTCAACGGTAGGAACTGTGTCTGCAGCTTTCACATCTATGTGAAAACAAAAAGCCATAACAAATAGTAGAAGAAATACTGACAACCCCTGTCCCCTCAAACTGGTTACAGATTTACTGCTAATATTCTGTTTCGTCATTTTACAATTCTCCTTCTTTGCCTAATACTTATTTAGGTGTTTGCGAAACACCACAAACCGTATAAATACGGTATTTTTTCGTTTCTAAAATAATATATCTCCTCAAGGTTTATGGTAAAATA
>Ga0137308_100690_pt1 | contig 48053 bp, 48 predicted proteins | sample Inofrocosms_June_FD_97181 | JGI IMG/M metagenome (GOLD analysis project Ga0137308, IMG submission 97181) | Mouse cecal microbial communities from Vienna, Austria - N-Acetylneuraminic and N-Acetylglucosamine D2O microcosms_June | ecosystem: Host-associated > Mammals > Digestive system > Large...
ACGTGTGTCTACTATCATTGAGTAATTATAATTTATTCAGTAAATTCAAGGTTTTCGGAGAAATCTCCGAAAGCCTTTTTACTTGGAAAGCAACGTTGTATGTTGCTTGTGCTTCTATAATGCTTCTAAAATATTTGGAAATTTTGAAATGTTAGAATTATGCTTCTATACTTGAGCATGTATTATCCTAATAATACTTTGTTTTTCTGAATATATTCTTTCCAGACCGCTTCTCGGTCTTTCTTGTGTGTGTTCTCGTATTTTTCGGTATATTCATCATGCAGCTTCTTTAACTGTTCCATTAAAGGAGCATCATTTGGAACCTTGCTGCGCCGGATGCGTCCGTAAAGTTTCTTATAGGACTTTGTAAACTCCTGATGGATTGGATGCTGGAACAATTTTTCTTTATAAGTTTTTCTTACACCAACTTTGCTGCAGGTTGCGGAGGTATTTTTATAAATATGGCTACAATACATTTGATCAGAGGAATGTTTTGTCTGAAAATATCCATTACATAATTTACAATTCCTAGTCATCATTTCAACGGACATCATAATAGACAGTCCAATATGAAGAAATTGCGCAAAGGATGTTATATAATAGTCCTGCGTATCTGTATCCAGTAGTTTTTTTGAAAATAATTCAAAGTAAGAACTCCATGCAGGGGTATCATTATCAAAAATATTTTTTAGATAATCCTCATTAATTGGAAAATCAAAAGCGTCCATATAAAAATCAGACTTATTCAGTATTTTACAGTATGAATGATATAATGCCGCCGAGATAGTGATTGGTACGGAAGCATTGCCGGTATATGGTTCAATAAATACGATAGGGTATATTTCCTTGCCTGTTGATAGGAAGATTTTAAATGTAGCAGTTCTTGTAAGAGAACTGTTATTTTGGTTAAAAACTGTGATACAGTTTCTGCATACGAACGGAAAAATCAAGAGAGGAGGTGACAGGGTGAAAGACAACAATTACATGATGTATGCGGAGGACATTTCAAGAGAGCTAGGAATCTCCAAAGGATATGCATACAAAATCATTAAGGAACTGAGTCAGGAATTAAAAGAGGCTGGATTTATTGTGATTTCTGGCAGAGTTCTAAGGGCTTTTTGGGAAACAAAATTTTATGGAAACAGGACAGCAATGGAAACGGTATAGCGGAAGGAGAAGTAAAGATGCCTGTTTATAAGGACACAGAGCGTGGAAGCTGATACTGTCAATTCTATTATGAAGATTGGACAGGAAAAAGAAAGAAGATTCTCGCAAGTGGCAGGCTCAATGCCTATCTTGCCGACATCGACAGGCAGGCGCAGGAACGCTTTGAAAGGCTTATAGAGGGCATGAAACAGGCACAGGGTAAAACAAACGCTTAAAGGAAGAAAACGCCTTAGAATGGACAGGACGGCTCAATAACATAAGGGCTTGTGCAAGGGAGATTGTGAACGAGGAAATTATTTTCGCATAAGCAGACAAAGGCGGCAGAGAGAAATCTCTGTTGCTTTTTTTCACAGTTTTTATACAGTAATATGAAATCTCTTGTATTATATAATTAAAATGCATATTTGCATGGTTGATATAGTTCGTTTAAGCGGCTATAATAGATACAGTACAAATTTGGAGGTTTGGTATGTTTGAATATATGACAGCACAGGAAGCCGCTGAAAAATGGCATGTATCACTTCGGTGGGTACAACGGCTTTGCAAAGAAAATCGGATTGAGGGTGTATTGAATATTAATCGGGTGTGGCTTATTCCTAATGCAGCAGAAAAACCAGCCGATGCAAGAAGAAAGCAAATAAAAAACAGCATAATTTAAAACTTTCATTGATGCCATCTAAAAAGATATGAAGCGAAAAGAAGAAAATATATGTGACAAAATATGCGATATAAATTATGAAAGGTGATGTTATGAAAAAATTACTCATTGTTGAAGATGATAACGATTTACGGGAAGGGCTTGAATTTACATTCCGTTCTGAAAAATATGAAGTGATTAGTGCAAATACAATAAAAAAAGCAAAAGAATGTTTACAGCAAATGGATTTTCAGGGAATTATATTGGATTGCAATCTCCCAGATGGGAATGGATTTGAACTCTGTAAAAAACTTCGTGAAGAATCAGAAATTCCTATTATGATGCTGACAGCGAGAGATACGGAATTAGACGAAATTAAAGCATTGGAATTAGGGGCGGATGATTATATGTCGAAACCTTTTTCGGTTGCTGTTTTAAAGGCAAGGGTGAAAAAAATATTAAAAAACACAGAGCATTCTATCTTAAAATCAGGCAATATCCGTGTGGATTTATCAAATGGTAAAGTGACAAAAAATGAGGAAGAAATCGAGCTGAGTGCGACGGAGTTAAAATTGCTGGTTTATTTTATAAAGAATACAGGATTGATTTTATCAAAGGAACAGATTCTTATGAAAATATGGGAAAATGACGGGGAGTTTGTTGATGATAATATTGTATCGGTGAATATCCGACGGTTACGAATAAAAATTGAAAGTGATGCCAAAAATCCACAGCATATAAAAACAGTATATGGAATGGGCTATATATGGAAAGAGGTTTTGTAATGATTTTCGTTTGTATTTGGGCAGTTACAGTGTCAATTTTATTATTATTATTTGTAATAAGGAATAGGATAATTTACCGCAAAATCAATCGGATTTTAGAGCAACTGATTGAGGGGAGGAAAATAGATGATATACCGTTTAATGAAAGTGAGTTGTCATTATTTTATCATCAGATAAAAATGATATCACATAAATTAGATTTTGAAATAGGAAGGGCAGATTTAGAAAAGGAGCAGATAAAGCAGCTTATTTCTAATATATCACATCAGCTTAAGACGCCTTTAGCAAATGTAATGATGTATGAAGAATTGCTCGGCAGCAATGATTTGACAAAGGAGCAGCAATCGAACTTTTTACATAGATTAAAAACGCAGACAGAAAAAATAGACTGGCTATTGGAGTCACTCTTTAAAATGTCAAAGCTTGAACAAAATGTAATAGAATTCGATGTAAAAAAGGAAGGAATCAAAAAAACCATACGGAATGCGGTAAGTGCGGTTTTTGAAAAAGCAGAAGAAAAGAATATTGATATCCATGTTATGGAATTTGAAGATGTTGTACTTTTACATAATCCAAAATGGACTTTGGAAGTATTTGTAAATCTATTGGAAAATGCAATTAAATATATGTCTTTTGGATGGATAGAAATATCATTCGAACAGTTGGAAACATATAGTATTGTCCATATAAAAGATAATGGGATAGGAATCTCAAAAGAAGATATTCCTCATATTTTCGAGCGTTTTTACCGTAGCAAAAATGCAGAACAAACGGAAGGTTCTGGAATAGGGTTATATTTATCCAAAATGATATTGGAAAAGGAAAAAGGATATCTGACAGTCAAATCGGAACTTGGAAAGGGAAGTGTTTTTTCGGTTTTCTTACAAAATTGTTAGATTTATTTGAGTGTCTGTAGGGTTTCTGTAAGAAGCACATTTTATAATAAGATTTCAGAAGCCCTTAAGACTGCCAAGTTAGATACCTCCCACACAGCAAGCTACGAGTATCAAACCCTTGCGGCATTCGTCAAATATCCATGCAAGCATGGCTATTTTCCTTACTGCTGGCAGGAATGACAGAACGGCATCTTTGGGCAAACAAAGGAGGCAGCGATATGGCGCTTGTGAATATAAGAAATCTGAGCAAAAATTATGGAAAAGGTGAAAATGAAGTAAAAGCATTAAAGCACGTGAATCTTGAAATCAATCAAGGAGAGTTTGTTGCTTTATTAGGCGCTTCTGGATCTGGAAAAAGCACATTGCTTAATATGATTGGCGGTTTGGATGTTGTTACTGAGGGCGAGGTTGTGATTGACGGATATAATATTGCAAAATTGAGCCGTAAAGAACTTGCAATTTTCCGCCGACGGAAAATAGGTTTCGTTTTTCAAAATTATAGTTTAATGCCTGTACTGAACGTATATGATAATGCAGCACTGCCTGTTTCTTTTGATAAGAGCAGGCATATTGACCATGCATATATCGAACGATTGCTAAAAGATTTGAAAATTTGGGATAAAAGGATGAAATATCCGAGTGAACTATCTGGCGGGCAACAGCAAAGAGCCGCAATAGCGAGGGCTTTAGCGAACAAGCCTGCACTTATTCTTGCAGATGAGCCGACGGGAAATTTGGATTCAAGAACGACAAATGATGTGATTGGACTGCTAAAAGCAAGTGGAAAGCAATATGACCAGACCATTTTAATGGTAACGCATAATGAAGTGATAGCGCAAAATTGCGATAGAATCATTTGTATTGAAGATGGTATTCTTTACGAAAATGGGAAAGGCGGTGGACTTCATGCATAATAATATGAGATTAGCAATTTCTTATATAAAATATTATAGAAAACAAGCCGCTATTTTGTTTTTGGGAATTTGCATGTCAGTTTTGCTGATGAATGGAATTGCATCATTAGTATACAGCAATCAAAATGCAAGTTATGAAAATGCAAAAGAGGAATATGGCAGTTGGAATTATGCGATTCCGAAAAATTTGACAGACGAAAATAAAATCATCCGTTCAGACAGTGAATACAAATTGAACCGTATGGGGGTGTACTATTCTGCTTCATGCGAAGCAGTAGGCAAAGATATCACTTTTTGTTATGGGGATAGCCAGTATCTTGAAATGAACCATAGAACATTATTGGAAGGGACATATCCTGAACATAAGAATGAAATTGCGCTTGACTATTATGCACTCCATAACTTGGGGATGGATTATGCTTTGGGAAGTACATTAGAGCTGAGAGGGGAAAAATTCACGTTAACAGGAATTGTTTCAGAGGGTGCAAAAACGGCGGACAATTCCATTTTAATTTTTACAGATAAAGAAACTGTTTTGAATATGGATGAAGCATCGTTTCTTTATTTGGAATTTTCAGATGCGAAACGTGCTTATGAACAGTTTTCTGCTTTCTTACAAAAGAATCGAATCAGTTGCCCAGACCCTGAAATGAATGACGGCATTTCAGTTTATATAGGCGCAGAGCCAAAAGAAACAATCATAGATATTATTCTTACCGCATTACATTTAGATGAATGTAATGCGGTTGGAAAGCTGATTTACCTATTAGGCAGATTGGATAACAATAATAATCTATTGCAGAAAATGATTTTTGCGGTCATTTTTTTGTTTGGAGTTTTTATTATCAACAGTATTTTTCGGGTAATTGTACAAAAAAGGAAAAGCCAGTATGGATTGCTGGAAGTTTTAGGGATAGATGAAAAAAATATGTTTTCGGCAATGTTGATGGAATTGGTTATTTTGTTTATCCCCGCATATTTTATTGGCGGTATTCTGGGAATTGTTGTGGCAAGATTTCTTTTTCGGGGCACATTTAAAGCAGCTATAGATATTTTTGCTTTGGGTTTTTTGTTATTCCTTTTATTTTTGTTACTTTGTTCGGCAGGAGCTATTCGGAATATGCGTAAATATACGCAGACAGAAAAGATGAAAGATTCTTCATACAGAAAGAGCCGTAAGGTTATCTGCTTAAAAAAGCATCATATAATGGGAACTCTCAGCAGACGTTTTATATTAACGAAAAAGACTGCTTTTGCAGGAATTATCATTTCCCTGTCATTGGGCGGCGTTTTATTTGTTTCTGCAACATATGTTGCGGATAATGCGAAACAGAACAATGAACATGCCATGCTGACCGATGAATCCCTTTATACGGATGTACGGATATCTATTGAAGATGATGATTTGGGCAATGTAATTCCATGGAATATTGAGAGTGAAATAAAGAAGGAAAATATAAGTGGGGTAAAAGAAATCTTTCCAGTATCTTATACTTTAGGCGAAATTCCTTTGGATAACGGAATTTTGAAATGGACAAGGTTTTATCCAGAAATAGATGAACATTCTGACGAAAAGCAAGATGAAAATATAATGGAAAAATATAATGGAATTGCAACAAAACAAAGTGAATCGGATTATAAATTAAAAGTAAATGTATATGGGTATGGGGAACCACAATTATCCGCTCTTTCCGAATATCTGCTTGAAGGCGCAATTTCTTACGATAAAATGATTGAAAATAATCAGGTGATATTAAAGACGCTGATGGATGGAGCAGGATATTACGATGGAATAGATATACATGTGGGAGATCATATTACATTAAAAGTACCTAAGAATACTTTAGTAGATAATGCAGAATTATTGAAATTTCAAGCATCAGATGAAAACTATATTGAGAAGGATTTTGTAGTTTCTGCCATTGTAAGCCGCTGTACGGGAGAAACAGATGAATTTATTGGCTCTGGTACAAATGTAGTAAGTGTGATTATGCCGCAGCAGATGATGGAATCTAATTTTGATATTGCAGATTATAACAGTTTAAATATAAACCTTGAAGAAGATGCAAAAAGCGATGAGGTTAGTAATAAACTTAAAAATTACATTGTCGGGCTTAACAAATGTGTGATACATGACAATACAGCCGAAATAGCGAAAAAGAATGACAGCATCATGCAAAAAGTATATTTCTTTTATGGAGTTGCCCTTATTTTGTTTTTCATCAGTTTATTGCATACAACAAACAGTATGAATCATCAAATTCAATCCAGACGGTATGAGCTGGCAATACTTCGGGCAATGGGAATTACGGAGCTGGGATTTTGTAAGATATTGATAAACGAAGGACTTTTGTATGGTGTATCTACTAGTGTTTGTATGCTTGTGCTTATTTTCATAAGTAAATTTATTTTGGCAAACATCATGCAGCATATACTGCGTTTTATTATCGTGAATCAGAATATTCCACTTCTTCCTTGTATTGGAATGACTTTGTTAAACATAATTGTATGCCTAGTTGTAATAGTAGTGTCGGGCAGAGAATTGTTGAAGAAAAGTATTATAGACGAAATACGAGGATAAAATATTGAGAGAAACGCAATGGTTACTATGTTAAAATTAAATGAATAAAATTCTCGTCCATAGGGAATACTAAAAAGCTTGCCCAAAATCCCAAAAGTCAAGAAAAATCAAATCCAAAACGGAGGTGTAAGGACATAGGATTTTCTTTTCGGCAGGTAAGACAGGTATGGGAGAATGCCGTTACACAGAAAAATGCTTTGCGGCGTTGTCCACAGAGATAGCGAGCATCGGATTGTGTCAGCCGCAATCCAATCCACAGCGTCCGATTGAATGTGGAAGAACACTAAAAATCAAAGCAGTGCGCCGCCGCTTGCGGTCTGTCCGCAGCCGAATTTATGCGCCAGTTATGCAAGGGAAATGCCCCATTTGCACTAACTTTTCTGGAATGCCAATAAATTGAGGGTTTTCAGCTTTCCGTTGCTCGATATTTTATCAAATGTATTCGCGCGTGTGGAGCCTGAGATCAAAGAGCAGGCGGAACGGGTGCTTGAACCAGCATTCTCAATTCGGTTGGCACGATAATTTGCATGAAGGCTTTGCCTTTTTGTAATCACATCAGTAACATCATCAATAGCCAAAATTACCTGCTTTAGTTCTCTATTTAGTGGATTTCCTGCCTCCATAACTTCTTGTTCTGTCAACTTCCCATTGAAGCAGGACCGAGCTTGATATTTTTTTCCGGCTGCGGATGTTCTTTTGTGCTGGGCTAAAACGGACGGCTTCTATCGGGGAAACCACTGCCGCAATCTTTACTGGCTAAAATTAATGCCGCAAACAATATAATCGCCATGAAAGCTCTCTGTATCTAAGGCCACAGTGTCCCCGATCCTAGCATTGTTTCCATAGGTGGAAAGAAAGTATTCGCTTACGACAACTTCATTTGCTTTTTCAGGAACCCGGCCCGCTAACAACTCCATCTGCGCCTTGGTAAGCTCCATCATTTGTGCGTCGCAATACACATAGGACGCATGATAGCCCTATTCTGAAAGTTCCTCACCGAGCATATAGTAGCCGCCTACGCGCTCAAACTCTGGCACTCCTTTCAGGGTTTCAATGTCGTTTTCCTCTATGCCCAGCCAAACCGCCTCATAAGTATCGACACCCTGGTTGCGCTGCACTTGTATCAGACAAGTAGAAACAATTCCTGTAAAACAGATTAGGAACGCCGTCAGTGCGACAGCGATCACCACCATCAGATTCCGGCGCTTCTCGCTTATCAAACTTTTCTTTGCCAGCTTCTTTGTAATGGCGCTGGTGTCATTTGCAAAAGGCCATGTCATAGATGTATCACCGCCATATTTGATAAGGCCATTATAAACCCCAAATATCCGCGAAATGTAACAGCGGACGGATTTTTGAAAATTGATCGGCAAAATATGGCTCTATTAAAAAGCAGCACCGAAGAAGATATTCACATTCCTACCGGTGCTGTTCATATATTACTTCAACCCATCGTTATTATCCTTAGTAATGACAACATCTCCCTCATTATTTAGCAATGGAGTAATTCCTGTATCAATTTAATCCCGTTTCAATATCCACGACAATGTTCCATGAAGTTCCTTGTGTATAAATCGTTTCAAAACGCTTTTCCTTGTTTACCATATTCATTCTCCTTTTTATGTCATATCCTTATGTATAATTTGTTTTCTCGAAATCAGCCACGAAATTGCATAAAGTAATACACCTACAATAGTCACAAGACCACAAGCGAGCAACTTGTTATCAATTAATAGCGCAGCTCCTACAAATACGAAAGCGGAGAGAGGGTACGCAATGATTAAAGCCAACATATTTTTTTCTTCACTAAGCAGGAATGTGAGTGGTATTGTCATGCTTCCAGAAAACAATGCCATAGCAACGCTGATACCAACAAATAGCATCATAGATTGATAGTCAATTTGACTTTTTATAATGGATGCCACAACACCCAGAATGACACCTAAAAGCAAACCGATCCCACTAAGTAGTAAATACAAGATATATTTACAGTCCAAAACAGCCGTTCTGGATACAGGTAAAACAATCGAAACTTTTTTCCAACCAGAGTTTCTGTCCATATTTATCGTCGTTACAGAGATCATTCCGAGCATAACAGTTGCAATTACAGTTAAAACCCATGTGGAAGTCAAAAAAGACATTCCTATTCCAACCACTGCAAAAACTACGAGTATGATATATAACACAGATTTGATTAAATAATAATCTTTAAGTAATAAGCCTTTCATTTTATTTTCCCCTTTCTCCTTTTACATAAAGAAGCATAATTTCGTCAATCGAAGCTGAATCAATCAGTGCTTTGGGATATTTTTTCTTAATGGCGACACGATCAGCAACCAATACCTGCCATTCATAATCCATCCTGCGATATACGATGATGTCCAATTTATCCAATGCCTCGAACTGTGCGGCTCCACACTTAATGATACCATACTGCTCTGTCAGCTCATCCTTCGGCTTTGAGAATACTACTTGCCCTTCGTGAATAAAAACAATGTAGTCAGCAATTTTTTCAAGGTCAGTAGTGATGTGCGAAGAAATCAAAATAGAATGAGTTTCGTCCTGTGCAAAGTCCAATAAGATGTCTAATATATCATCTCGTATGACGGGATCAAGTCCACTGGTGGCTTCATCCAAAATCAGTAGTTTAGAATTATGGGACAAGGCGACTGCGATTGCCAATTTCATTTTCATTCCTTTTGAAAATTGCTTAATCGGTTTATCGGCAGGTAAAGAAAATTTTTTCAAAAGGTTCAGGAATGTGTGTTCTTCCCATGAATGATAAATGTCTTTCATAACCCGGTTGAGTTTTCGGGTAGAAAAGATTTCAGGATAGTTATTGCCGTCATATACGACGCCGATTTGTTCCTTGATTTCGTTATCTAGTTGCTCTTTACCTAAAACGCAAATGCTGCCAGCCTCTTTCTGAATAAGTCCCAGCACTGCATTGATAGTTGTACTTTTTCCGGCTCCATTTTCACCAATCAGTCCTACAATAGAACCACATGGAACAGAAAATGAAACTCCATTCAACATAAAATCTTTATATGTCTTAGTTAGACCTGAAATAATTAAAGCATCATTCATTCTCCATCATCCTCCTGATACATAAGGGTTAGCAAATCGGTCAACTTGTTGAGAGATATTCCGCTTGTGCGGGCAATTTCGATTGCCTCTGCAAATTTTTCCTCTATCTTCTTTTGTTGTTCTTCAAGATAGAAGTCTTGGTTTTGTGCCGACACATAGCAGCCTTTTCCAGCAGTTGTTTCAATAAAACCATCTTCCTGCAAAGTTGCATAAGCCTTTTGTACTGTAAGAATACTGATGTGCAGCGATTTTGCCAATGAACGCACAGACGGAATCGCTTCACCAGCTTTCAGTTCTCCACTCATAATAGCCGCTTTAATCTGTGAAGAAATTTGCTCATACAGCGGTCGGCTTGCTTTATTGCTTACGACTATTTCCAAATTCTCACCACCATTTCTTCTTTAACTGTATTACTACTACAAATACAGTATAACACACATAAAGACAGTTGTCAATATGGCAGATAGACATATCATAGAAAAAGTTCTTACAGGTCTCATAAAACCTGTTCTGGAAAAGCCTTCTTATGCCCTTCATGATGCCTGTGGCTTTCGAACAGATTATCAGTTCATAGCAAAAAGTAAGATGAAAACAATTCAGAAAAAAGGAAAGGACGGGAATAAATTACCATAGTCCGTGACAACAAAAAAACTGCTATACCCCAGTAAATATAAGGGATATAGCAGTTTTTTCTTTTTTTAAACTGTGAAAGACGGAATTTTATAAGCTGCAATACCACATGTCAAAATAATCGATACAAAAAAGTATTCCTAAGGTCTTACGAACATAACAGCATTCGTATCTAACACCCCTGCCCCTTTAGAAACTCCAAAAACCTTCCCACGCCTCCCCCCACCATTTTCACCCCTTCCGGCCGCTGCCCGCTTACCTCCGACACATCAAAAAAATCCCCCGCCGAAGTCCGCCCGGTACGCATAAAGCTGTCGCTGCCGAAAATGTTTTCTTCTATCCCCACATATTCATCTCCCCAAAACGCACAGTCCCCGGCCCGGATGCCGCTTTCCCGGGATATGCGGCCGAGGATCGCGTCTACGTTGTCACTTTTGCTGGACACCCCCACCTCCAGATACTTCGCGTCGCAGGTAGGAACCACCTTGATCCCATAATCCTTCCCGATGGAGACAGCCAGCTCCAGCAGCTCCATGAGCCCTCTGCGAATCCCATGGTTTTTGAGCTTCCTCCGAAGCATATGGAGTTCGTCCTCCTGCATAAACAAATGGTCTCCCCTCAGATTGTCCGCCATCAGGTCAATCTTGCAGTAGTTGGGCCTGCAAAAAACGATGTCCGTATCCAGTCCGTACTGCTCTTTCAGCCGGACATGGATCTCAAAACAGATCCGGTGGATATCCAGCAGCGTTTTCTGATCCGGGATCTTGTTTTCAAAGATATAGGGCGTCCCATCCCGAAATTCATAATTATAAGCCCCCCGCCCCAGGCCCAGGTATAGATTCTCAAGCTGTTTTTTCGTAAAATACTCTTCTATGCGCCCGCCTGCGATATTTTCCAGGGTGGTCCCGCTGATCACCGCCAGCTTCACCCCCTTCTCCAGCAGCGGCCGCATTGCCGATACTGCCGCCTCTGCCGGCGCCGTCCTGGATGTCACTGCGGTACCGTCCCAGTCAAAAAAGACCGCCTTATATTTTTTCAACGTGTCTCCCTCCGTTCTCCTGAATGCAAATTTCCTTTCCGCCGATATAAAATGTGATCTTCTCCCCCTCTTCCAGGGTAAACTCCGCCTGTCCCCGGGAAACCCCGATCCTCAAAAGAGACCTTTTGTACCGGAGCTTAAAGGAATAGCTTTCCCACTCCGAAGGAAGGGACGGAGAAAACTTAAGCCTCGAATCCTGGCACCGCAGCCCGGCAAACCCGTTTACAACCGCCTGCCATGTACCCGCCATGTTTGCCCCATGGATGCCCGCGTAAAAATTATGATGGTAATCATCCAGATCCATCCTGGCCGACTGTGAAAAATACCGGTAAGCCTCGTCATAGTACCCGATGTCACATGCCACAATCCCGAAAATACAGGTAGACAGGGAGGAGTGATGAAGAGTCACCTCCTGGTAAAAGTCGTAGTTCCGCCGGATCTCTTCCTTCGTAAAAAGATGGCTGTGCAGATACATCCCCAGGATGGCGTCGGCCTGCTTGGACATCCGGTGCCGCATAATAAACAGCGGATGATAATTCTCATACAGCCAGGCCCGTTTCTCCTCAGGTATCCTCGATTCGTCCCAGGGCCTGCGCATCATGAATCCATCGTCAAGGGGGTAGACCTGCCGGGCTTCGTCATATGGAAAATACATGTGATCTATGATCCTCTGCCAGAGCTTCAATTCCTCCACCGAAAAATCCAGTTTCTTTTCCAGGCGGGCAAGCGCTTCCCTGTCATAGCGGGCCAGATATTCCACCGCACCCTTCGCGTCCCGGAGGTTCTCCCTGGCCATCAGGTTTGTGTAAAAATTGTTGTCCACAAGCACATTGTATTCGTCCGGCCCGGTCACGCTGCAGATACAGTATCTGCCCCCTTTGCACTCCGCAAAGCTGCCCACATCCGCCCATACCCTGGCGGTCTCGATGAGGATTTCCGCCCCCTTTTCTTTCAGGTAGTCCACATCCCCCGTCACCTGCAGGTACAGGGACAGTGCATAGGCAATATCCGCGTTGATATGGTACTGGGCGGTTCCCAGCGGATAATAGGTGGACGCCTCCTCCCCGTTGATGGTGCGCCAGGGGAACAAAGCGCCTTTGTCATGCCCCAGAATCCGGGCCCTTTCCCTGGCCTGTTCCAGGGTGCCGTACCGGTAGTCCAAAAGCCGCCTGGCCGTCTCCGGCTCTGTATACACAAACACCGGCAGCACATACATCTCCGTATCCCAGAAATAGTGCCCCTCATACCCCTCTCCCGACAATCCCTTGGCCCCCATTCCGGTTCTGCCGTCCCTTCCCGCGGACTGCAGGATATGAAACAGGTTGAACCGAAGCCCCTGCTGCAAAGCCTGGCTGTCCTTTCCCTGAATCCGGATATCCGCCGTGTCCCAGAACCGTCCCATATAGGCTTTCTGGCTCTTTTCCAGTCCTCCGAAGGTTTTCTGCTCCGCTTCTTCTAAGGCGTCCAGAATATATCCCTTCAAATCCTCCGCCGGCAGATCCAGATCCGTGGAATAGCAGAGCATTTTTTCCAACACCACGGCGGAGCCCTCCTTCGCCTCTGCTGTCAAAACCGCCGTCCCTTCCAGTTCCCCTGTGCAAAACTCCCATCCCGTCTCACATCCGCCGCCGGATATCCTGTGGCCGCACCCGCAGGCTACGGTGAGCCGGCTGTTTTTCGTAATCCCTTCATAATACAGGCGGTGTCCTTCCCCCTCCAGCCTGAGAGGTTCCAGCCTTCGGCCGAAGGGGCCGTAATCCACGATCGGGTTCGTCTTTCTCGTATGGTTTTCCACATCTGCCTGCAGCCTTGACCGGAACTGGATCTTCCCGGAAAAATTCAGCGGCGTAACCTGAACGCGGATGGCCATGATATTTTTCATTTCAAAGGACACCAGCCTTTGGAACTGGATCTCTGCCTTTCTTCCCCGGGGCGAGGTCCAGACCAGGCTCCTTTTCAGCACTCCGTCCTTCATATGCAGGGTTCTGGAGTAGTTTTCTATCGTCCCCTCCTCCATAGTGAACCATTCATCCTCCAGGAGCACTCTTGTCTCTTTCATACTCGGCAGGTTCAGCAGGGACTGGCTGAACAGCGGCGATCCGAAATTCGCTTCCCCGTAGCGGATCTGCTCACTCTCATAGAATCCATTTACAAAATTCCCTTCCAGCCCGGTGTCTATGTCAAAATCATAAGCTTCCTCAAACGTCCCCCGGGTTCCGATGTACCCGTTGGAGAGGGAAAATGTCGTCTCATTCCTATAATTGTATTTCCGGTCAAAGGAAGTCTCCGTAATGGTCCAGGGCTCCACAGGGTAGATCGGCTTTATTTCCATATTCATCATTTCCGGTCACACTTATCCTTTCACTGCGCCTGCGGTCAGGCTTTCCATCACCTGTCTCTGCAGAACGATAAACACCAGGATCGTCGGCAGCACGGTCATCACCACCGCCGCAAACAATGCGGAATAATTGTTGGCAAAGGTTCCCATATAATAATTCAGCGCGATTGGAACCGTCCGCGCCGTATCCCCGCTTGTAAGCATCAGCGCAAAGTAAAACTCATTCCACGTATTGATAAACTGCAGAAGCGCGATCGTCACCAGCCCCGGCTTCGCAAGGGGCAGGATGATGTGGACAAAGGTCTGCAGAAAAGACGCGCCGTCAATATAGGCGGATTCTTCCAGCGCAGTGGAAATGGTTTTATAATAGCTGACCATCACGAAAAACGACATCGGAATCCCCATGGCGGAATACACGATGACCAGCCCCAGCTTGGTATCAAAAATCCCCAGCTTCTGGAAGATCATAAACAGCGGCTGTGAGATCGCCTGGGCTGGAAGCATCAAAGACGCGGAGATAAAAAGGACCACCAGCGTTTTCAGCTTAAAATCAAACCGGGAGACAATGTAGGCGCACATGGCAACCAGAGCCACCGTGACAAGCACGCTGCTGCCCACGATCACAATGCTGTTGAAAAAATATTTCGCAATCGGCGCGTACTGAAACGCCGCCTTATAATTGTCCAGATTGAAGGACGACGGCAGGGACAGCGCAGAGGAATTGATCTCCGCATAGGTTTTGAAGGAACTCAAAAAGGCCCAGAGGATCGGCCCGACTGCGATGGCCGTAAACACCGCCATGAACACATATTTGCATAATTTCGCAATGGATTTCATCTCTTTTTCTCCCCCTGTTCTCTCTTTTCCTGGAACATCCTCTGAATCAGAAGCACCAGGATCAGCCCGATGGCAATCTGTACGGTTCCCACCGCATTTGCCTTTCCGTAGTTGTTCTCAAGGGTTGCCGCCTTGTACAGATAGATAGGCAGATTCAACGTCGTATTCCCCGGCCCCCCTTTTGTGGTCATGTAAATGATGTCGAACTGGGATACCATGGCCACCGAAGCAAGGGTCACACAGGTCCCGAAGATATTTTTCATCAGGGGCAGGGTGATATACCGGTCCAGCTGCCAGGGGCTGGCCCCGTCCACCGTGGCGGCCTCATAGATCTCCTTGTCAACCGCTCCCATCTCTGCCAGAAAGATGATCGTATTGAATCCGGCGTAGAAAATCCACGTAGCGGTAACCGTCCAGAACGCATATCTGGAATTGCCGAACAGGTTCGGCACCTGGCTGACCTCCGCCCCAATCATTTCCAGAAACGGCTTTACGATCCCGAAGGTGGGATTCAAAAGCAGCGTAAACATCACCCCCGTGGCGGCTGTGGGTACAATATTGGGGATCATATAGGCCGTGCGCGCCACCTTCCAACCTTTGGGCTTGCGTCTGAGGACCAGCGCCATCACAAGCCCCAGGGACACATGGAAGGTAGACTGCAGAAGCACCCACACCAGGGTATTTTTTATGGATTCCAGAAAATCCCCGTCCCCGAATATGTTCACGAAATTTTTCACCCCTGCGAATACCGGCCCGGAAAAGGTCGTATAATCGCAGAGCGACGTATAAAGCACCGTGACGATCGGAGCCGCGTACACCAGGGCGAACAACAGCATGCAGGGCATGGTAAACAGCACGATCCACAAGCCTTTATTTTTGATTCTCATTGTGCAAATCCTCCCAGTATAAAAAGGGGCAGGCCCGCAAGTATCGTCACCGTTGCAGTTCACGGCCTGATCGGCCGCAAACTGGAACTGCTTACCTGCAGACCTGCGGTTTGTCTCTGACTTACTCCTGATTCTTTGCCGCGGATTCCGTCAGTTTGCTGCAAAATTCTTCTGGTGTGATATTTCCGAAGGCCAGCTCCGGAAGCTCTGTCGAGAAGGCATCGATGGTGTTCTGATACCAGTACGCCTGATTCTGTCCATAGGTGACCTCGGCCTCGTTCTGGATCTGCAGTACCTCCGCCATCAGCGGGTCGCTCTCCGTAAGGTCCTCCGGGATATCCAGGTCATTAGATACCGGCTGCAGCCCTGTCATTTCCAGCGCCTTGATCTGATTCTCCGGGCTGGTCTCAAATTTCAAAAACGCAACAGCCGCTTTGATCTTCTCCTCATCCGATGCCCCTACCATATCCCCGGGTGTGGGAACCATTTCCATGCCCCGGCCCGGCATCAGCATAATACCCACCTTATCATAAAATCCTTCCGGCGCTTTTTCCGTCTGGGAGAAATCCGGAATCATCCAGGGGCCGTTGGGGATCATCGCGATCTCCCCGTTGAAGAAGTGGGTCGCCATGGGGTCGTATTTCCCGCCCACCGCATCGTCTGTGGTGTATTCCTGGAACATCCTCTGGATCGTCTCCGCCGCGGCTTCCACCTCCGGCGTATTAAAGTCGTCTGGATACATGGTATTCATCCATTCATTTCCGGCCTCCCCGCTTGTGCCGATCAGGGCGCTCATCCACAGGTTGGTAAGCCACCCCATATCTGCGGTGTCCATGCCCACCGGCGTGATTCCCGCTTCTTTCAGCTGATCGCAGGCCGCGAAGAAGTCGTCCCAGGTCTCATACCCTACCTCCGGCACTTCCACCTTCGCCTTCTCAAAAAGATCTTTGTTGTAATAGATGTAAGAAATTTCCTTGGAAACCGGTACTCCGTAGATCTTCCCGTCTACCGTATTGAAGTCCAGCGAGGTTTCATCAAACAGCGCTTTCCACTCCGGATCTTCCTCAAAATACTGGGTCAGGTCCGCCACCTTCCCTGACTTAGCCGCCAGTTCGGTGATGTTGTTCCCGCCGTTGAACACGATATCCGGCAGATCCCCGCTGGAGATCAGCAGCTTGATCTTCTGGTTGTAAGCGTCCGTGGTCGGAATCTCCTCAAATTTGAACTCTACGTTCTTCCCTTCTTCGGTTTTCTGAAATTCTTCTATTATATAAGGACAGACCGAATTCTTACAACCAGTTATGAAAGCTCTGTCACCGGCCAGTTTGGACAGGTCAACCAGAAGATCAGCGACCAGGTGGATTCCATTGACTCGGTCATCCCCCTTTATGTATCCAACGCCTCAATTGCCGGGATTTTAGAGGATACCGCCCACAAGCCGCTGAGCTCGGAGCGTAAGATCCATATAGAAAAACAGATGACGGACCTCTATTACAGCACGCCCCTGTCCGCAAAAAATTTTACAAACGGGATCTACATCCTGAACGTGCAGGGGGACGTATTCCGCATATCCACCTCCGCCTCCCCTGCCGGGAGCCTCTCCGGAAGCCATGAGCTCCTCCGGGATCTGGATCAAAAAGAACACCGGCTGACCTGCCGGATGCTGCCCTCAGACGGAAAAAACCTTTATTTTATCCGAAATCTTTTCAGCGGCAATACGGGAAGCTACAGCGGAACCTTCATCATCGCCGTGGACTTGGAAAAATGGCTTGCCTACTGTGTAAACGGACTGGCTCCTTCCTGGTTCATCTGCCTGTATGACCGGGACATGAATCTCTGTTCCAGCCGGGACATGGAACCCCAGAGCCTGGAGCTGCAGGCCGCGCTGGATCAGGGAAGTACGGCCTTTGTCTCCTTCCAGGAGCTAACGCTGTGCTCCGACGCATATTTTACCGCCGTGCAGAAGCTGGACAAGATCCAGCTCACCGCCGCCGTGGCCGCGCCGAAAAGCATCCTGTTCCAGGATCTCAACGATACTTTAAAGACTTACGTCCTGCTGCTGGCATGTACGGTATTGGCTGCGCTCCTCCTGGCCGTGATCGTCAGCCGGGCAGTCACCAGGCCCATTGACCGGATGATCTACCACATCAACCAGATCTCAAAGGGGGAGCAGGCCAGCCTGCCGCCCATGAAGATGTACCGGGAGTTTCGGGTCTGGGCGGACGCCCTGAACCAGATGCTGAAGCAGCTGGATATCTACTACAACGACAATTTTCAGAAACAATTGCTGCTGAAGAGTTCGGAAATCCGGGCGCTGCAGTCGCAGATGAACCCCCATTTTTTGTTTAACGTGCTCAACACCATCGCATGGAAGGCACAGATCAGCGATCAAGAGGAAATCTATCAGATGATCATTTCCCTGGGGGAGCTTCTCAAGAAAAATACGCTGTCCAAAGAAACGGACTATGTGCGCCTTGCCCAGGAGATCGAGTATGTGAAGTTTTACGTCTACCTGCAGCAGATGCGTTTTGAGGACAAGATTTCCTGCGTATTCCAGGTTCCGGACGTGCTGATGGACTGTATGGTTCCCACGTTCTGCATCCAGCCGCTGGTGGAAAATGCGATCGTACACGGCCTGGAGCCAAAAGACGGAAAGGGACGGCTCATCGTACAGGTCATCCCGTCCGACGGCCGGCTCATGGAGATTTCCATTATCGATAACGGGATCGGCTTCGACCCCATCCCGGATATACGCAATATCCGGCCCTCCGGGGCGGACGCCCACACCCATGTAGGACTTTGCAACCTGGATAAACGGCTGGAGCTGCTTTTCGGGCCGGATGCCCGCCTGCGCATCGACAGCATCCCGGAAAAATGCACCACCATTTCCTTTCAGATTCCGATCCGCACAAAGGAGGAAGACCATGACATTCAAACTGTTAGTTGTTGACGATGAAGCCATCATGCGCAAAGGCATTGCCAATTTTATAGACTGGGATTCCCTGGACTGTAAGGTGGCCGGAACGGCCGGAAATGGAATGGAAGCCATTGAATTTATCAAAGCCAGTCCCGTGGATATCGTCATCACCGATATCAAGATGCCTGTGGCAGACGGCCTGGCTGTGGCAAAATTCATCTATGAGCATCAGCCGGAGATCAAAGTCATCCTGCTGACCGGATACGCGGATTTTGAATACGCAAAAACAGCCATCAAATATAACGTGTCCGCTTTTATCCTGAAACCGACCAATAAAAAGGAGCTGATGGAAGCCATACAGGACGCGCAGAAGCAGATCGTCACCTCCAGAAAACAGACCTCCATCGCAGAGGATGAGCTGGCATTTCTGAAAGACCAGCTATTGCTGGAAATGACCGGCTCCGCCTTCCTCCCCTCCTTTGAGGAGCGGCTTTCGAATCTGGGAATCCGTCTGGACCACTATTATGTAGCGGCATTCCAGATGGTCCCCCTGGAAAATGACACCGCCTTTTTAAAGAGCATTATCCTTGACGGAAAAAAGGACGCCTGCTGCTACCGCTACAACAACCTGATCATTGCGGTCTATTTTTTGGAGGGCCGCTGTGAATCTGTACCGGATGCGGTTCTGGAGAATTGCCGGGAGATCACCGTGATCGCCCGGACGCTGGATTCCCGGGATGTGTCGGTCGGAATCAGCCGGTACCACAGCAGCGCTTCGGACTTTGGCTATGCCGTGTCCGAGGCGATCACGCCCTGACATTTCATTTTTATTATGAAAAAAATATTGCCCTCTTCTCCGACGCGCTGGAGGATGCGGACTATGACCTGACCGCGGAAAACTCCCTGGATCTGTTCCATTTTGAGAACCACCTGCACAACTGGCTGTTTGAGGACGCCGGCGGGGTTCTGCATAAGATCTTCAATAAGTTTAAGTCCAATTTTGTCAACTCCGCGGATGCCAAAAATATCTGCGCCCAGATGTATTACATCTGCTGCCGGGTGCTCATCAAGCGTGAAAATGCCGCCCCTCCCGGCGAATACCTGTCCAGGATCACCCAGGCGTCGGATATCTTTTCCCTGGAACATACGGTCTTTGAACTGATGGCTTATACAAAGGATCATTTTGTAGGGACCGCCGCCCAGAACAAGCTGTTTGACCATGCGGTAAAATTCATCCACAGCCATCTTTCAGAGCCCTTGTCCCTGGAGGTCCTCTCGGACCATCTCCATATCTCCGCGTCCCACCTGAGCCGGACGTTTAAAAAGGTATGCGGGGAATCTCTGACGGAATACATCAATCACGTGCGGATTGAAAAAGCAAAGGAATATCTGCTCCGGCAGGATATCCTCGCCTATGAGGTCGCGGATCTGGTGGGATACCATGACGCCACGTACTTTTCGTCTATCTTTAAGAAATATACGGGGGTGAGCCCTACGGAATATCGGCAGGGGGCTTTGAAGTCAAATACCCCGCAGTAATGATGGGGCATCAAAATTCTAGCGCAGCAAGCTGCGGGGGGGGGATTTGACCCTCGCGGTGGGCTGCCAAAGCCCTCTTAACAAACTTCTTTCCATATGCCCTATATCTCAATTATATCATCAACACATTTGTACAACTTATAGCATTTCTGATCACTTTCCTGCACAAATGTATTCATATCTTCTTCAAAATCTTCATAACTGTTTCTGACTTTATATAAATGATATCCTTCCTCCGTAGAACAAAGCGTAACAAAAGTAATTCCGACTTGCTTTCTCAGTTCCAAAATTCTTTTCTCACAATCATTCAAAAGAATATCTCCCAGATAAATCTTCCCGTCTCCTGTTTCAGCAATCTTTGTCCCCTGGTATCTGCTATGTACAGCCAAATAATTAATATTAACAGTACCACCCATAGGTTTATATATTCTATGATTACCAACTATTTCTATCTGATCCACACGGCCGACTTCAATATTATAGTAACCGATTATAAAATCTTTTTTATCAGACAGCATCACATAAGTAATGCCCTGGTTTTCATCCAGAGCATCTCCATTTTTCAGAAAATTGTCAATCATAATATTCCCACATTCGAAATGATTCTTTAAATTTTCAAATTCTCTTGTGTATTTTTTAATTTCCATTCTAATTACCTTTATTCGTTACAACACTAATTAATTTTCCGGCAGGATCAATATCAAAGGAGAACTCATGAGAATTGATAAACTCTGTCATCTTCTTATTATCTTCCGATGCAGGAGTTCTAGACAATACCGTATTAGTAACAAATGGTAAACCAGATTTCATTGCACATGCATTCATTTCTTTTTCTCCTTTCTCTGATTCTCTTCCTTTTCCCATATTATAGCACCTCAGTCATCTAAATTCAATGACTGAGTATAGAATATTATTCACATCAGCCTTGATGAATACACGTTTACCATATACTCAGTCATCGTATTTACTACTATGTGCCTTATCAACTTAATTAATACAAGCATTGTCTGGAAGCTGGCCAGCGTGCAGAACTACAGGTATTCTTTTTACGTTGACTCAATTCATAAGTGAGCCAATATCCCATTAAAAATACTCTTATCCCTATCCGATGATCTCGCTCAGCTTCACCTTCCACTAAAATATTCGTATCAGCTTCCGGCACGATTCCTCACATAACTCTCACTTTTTGCAAGCCAACACTTTTTGCCTGAAATTTCAGCTTTTATTCATTTGTTTCCGAGACCACTCTATTACTTTTCCGCGAGCATAACCCTGCATCGCTTTTTATAACATGCAATCCCGTATTTGAGGATATTCTCTATTCCATCGTCTTCAAGGCTATCCTCATACTTTGTATATTCTATCTGCTTTAATGCCTCCTTACATGCCCCGTCCAGGTCTCCGTCATGTGCATATTTCACCTCTATGATAATCCCTATATCTCCGGTATCCGGTTCCACAAGGATATCCGCATAGCCCTCTCCCATTTCCCGGTTGGAAGAAATTCCCCATCGGTTCTTCACACCTAAAATTCCAAGCAGAACGCCATGATAGAAGTTCTCCTTCATTTCTTTCTTTACAGCTGTATCCCGGATACTGATGGTTTTCCTTAAATATTCTGTGAAAATCTTTTCTACATTCTCTGTATCTTCATTCCGCAAGGCATCACAGAAACGGTTCAGCGTATCCCCGTCTTCCCGGACATTTTCTTTAAAAAATTCCATGATCTGGGTCACGTAAATATCCCGGATCTCCAAATTAGGAATTGCCAGCTTCATCTGTCTTCCTTCTGCCTTCCCACGCTGAGTCAGATAACCTGTGGTAAAGAGCAGGCTCCAGATATTATCTATCGTCTGGTAAACCTCTGGATATGTGAGTTCCTGATGAATCTCCTTCGTAATAACCTCACCTGCTACCAGGCTTTCAATTTCTCGTTTAGTCGCATAATTCGCTGATTCCTGAATAAACCGCTTCACAGCGTCATTGCTGCTGGTATTAATCCAGTAATTCTCCGGCTGCGCTTCCTTATCATCCAATAATGAATCACAATAATTTAATACATCCCATGGACAATATACATCTACATTGCCGAAATGGTATCCGTCATACCATTTCTTCGCTACATCATAACTATCCGGATATCCATAATACTCTAAAAGCGTTTTTACTTCCGTATCCGTAAATCCAAAATACTCATCAAACCGTACATCGGTAACAGAACGTACCTTCAGATTATTCAGTCCGGTAAAAATACTTTCCTTTGAAATCCGAAGGCATCCTGTCAGCACCGCTAATTTCAGACTGTTGTTTGTTTTGAGTGCCTCTCCCAGCAGACTTCGGATCAGGGAGATCATCTGATCGTAGTATCCATTCGCATGGGCTTTTGCCAACGGAACATCATATTCATCAATCAACAGGATAACTTTTGTATTATGATGCTTTTCCAACATTTCTGACAAGATTCTCAGGCTGTCACAAAATGTAGATTCGTCCATATTGCTGTCCAGAAGGCTCTGATATTCCAATTTGTCACTCTCACTTAACTTATCACTCTCCAAAAGATACTGCACTTCCCCCGCTGTCCGTCTCACAGCCCGGGCTCCCATCCGAAATGCCCTTTCAAAATTAAGCGCATCCATCCCTTTCAGGGAAATGGATACAACCGGATATTTCCCCATATATTCTTCACAAAGCGCAGTCTCTTTTGAAATTTCAAGCCCATTAAAAATACTCTTATCTCCATCCAATGAGAAAAAGTGTTCCAGCATGCTCATATTCAACGATTTCCCAAATCTCCTGGGACGAGTGAATAGATTCACCGCTCCCCAGTTATGAAGTAATTCGATAATAAGCCCTGTTTTATCTATATAGTAAAAATCTTCTTTCCTGATTTCTTCAAAATTTTCAATCCCTATCGGAAGTTTTTTCTTTCGCATCTCCATCTCTTTCCACGCTCCTTCCATCATCCTTAAACTGTCCCCTGCCTTAGATTATTAAATACATTATAGCAACTAAGCGGCGGCTTTTCCATAGAAATCTTCCGGTTCCCGAAGCTCCCAGTCATCAATCGTTACAGTTCACGGCCTGACCGGCCGAGAACTGTAACGCATCCAGGCAATCCTAAGAATGATTATACCATCAAATAAATCTCGCATAAATCAACGATTATTTATCCTAAAATGTTTACAATGTATGGATGGAGGAGGTGATTGCTAATTCTCGAACTTTATTTTTCAACCGTTTGTGGAGAGTGTCAGATAATCAAGCAGTCAATGCGAATATTCAGACAATTCACTTACATAGATTATCTGACACGCCCTTTTATACAGAAAACCGACTTTCACATAATCGATTCCCGCCCCCATCTGCCCTATCCAAGGATCTCGCTCAGCTTCACCTTCCGGTCCTCAAATCTGGATTTCGTGCACGCATCCGCCGTGGCAATGGCAGCCCTCGCCGCTTCGCCTGTCAGCAGAGGCTTAAACTCGTCGTCCACTTCATTGCCGTGGAGAATCCCGTTGAGGTATTTCATTTCATTTTTCATAATACTGTGCAGCCACATGGGCGGCTTCTTTCCCGGTCTGCCGTACATGATCGCGCCGTCCATCTCTGTGCCGTGGTAAATCCTTGTCCGGTCGTCGTCCTCCTCCTGCGACTCATGCACAAGAAAACGCTCTTCCTTACCTCCGATTTTTACGGTTCCCCCGCAATTGCACATGTCAATCTTAATGGCGCCTTCTGTTCCCTGGATCAGAACATAGTGCTCCGCCCAATGGAATGCGGAGCCCCATTCCAATATTGCGAAGCGCTGATCCGAAAACTGCATGTTCACAAACAGCATATCATCCTCATCCCCAAACGCTTCCCCCTGATGTACGACATTTCCGCCCGTCATGGTCACTTCCTCGGGCATTCCGCCCATCAAAAACTGCACGCAGTCCAGCTCATGGATGTGATGGTACAGATGCCCTCCTGATTTTTCCCGGATCTTCTTCCAGGAGATATCCGGCTGCTGTTCCTCCCAGCCGTTCCGCGCGGAATGGCAGTAAAGGACTTTTCCGATGGCTCCCTTGTTGATCAGTTCCTTTGCATAACGGACGCCCCGGAAAAAATTCATCACATGCCCGGCCATAAAGACCACTCCATGTTCCTGACACGCCCTCACCATCTCGTCGCAGTCCGAATAAGAAAGCGCGATCGGTTTTTCACAAAAGACGTGGACGCCGTGCTCTGCCGCCTTGATCACGGGCTCTTTATGTAAATAGTTGGGGGTTGCCACAATGACCGCCTCCACATCCTTACGGCTGTATAATGTATCCAGGTCCGTTTCCACATCGCAGCCCAGTTCGTCCGCCGCAGACTGTCCGTTTTCTGGATCAAGCACTGCCGCAATTTTCGCTCCCTCCTGCTCCTGCATGATTCTTCCCAGCTCCGCGCCGAAATAACCGGTTCCTACAATTGCATATCCTATTGTTTTCAATCTTCATTACCTCCCTTTTTGTAACCAATTTGCATAGCAAATTGATTGCCTACTTGACCGCGCCCTGGGTCATTCCGCCTGCAATCTTATTCTGGATAAACATAAAGAATACCACAGATGGGACTACCACAAGGGCGGATGCCGCCATCATGTCTCCCCAATTTAAAATTTCTGATCCCTGTAAGGATTTCAATGCCACGGAAACCGTCATTTTATCCGTACTGTTGATCAGAATCAAAGAATACAAAAATTCATTCCATGCGTTGATAAACGTATAAATCGCCGTCGCCACAATCCCCGGCATGACCAGCGGAAGTACGATCTGTACAAACGTCTGCAGCTTATTTGCGCCGTCCACCCTGGCCGCCTCCTCAATCCCGATGGGCACCGTTTTGAAAAATCCCACCAGCATCCACACGGCATAAGGGACACTGAATGACAGATATACGATCATCAGACCGATTCTCGTATTCACCAGCCCCAGCCTTGCCATGACCATGGAATACGGAATGGCAAGCAGGATCGGCGGGAACATATAGGTGGTGACCAGCACTTTCGACATGGCAGACCCCAGCTTTGGAAAAAAACGAACGATCCCATATGCTGCCATCGAGGAAATCACAATGGCAATGCCAGTCGTCGTGACCGCAATGATCAGACTGTTCCCGATATTTCCGGCAAACCCCAGATCCCGGATTACATGGGCAAAATTATCAAACGTGAATTGTTTCGGTAAAAACCGGGTCGGTTCCGACGTCAGCTCCCCGGATGATTTTACCGAACAGAGCAGCACCCACACCAACGGGAAAAAGGCCGCCGCTGATAAGATGATCAGATAGATATGGCAGAAAATATTGCCGGCTCTTTCTTTTTTGTTCGCCATCACTTGTCCTCCCTTTCCCATTTTCCAATGATCGTAAAATACACCACGCATATCAATAATAAGAATGCAAGCAGCAGCATTGTGACTGCCGAAGACCGTCCCAGCAATTTTGATCCCCAGCCCATGTTGTAAGCGTAGATCGGTACGGTTGTCGTCGCGTTTGCCGGCCCGCCGCCGGTAAGCAGATAAATCATGTCAAAGTTATTGAACACCCAGATGGTACGAAGGACGACTAACAGCCCCACCACCACCTTGATATGCGGTACTGTGATAAACCAGAACTGCTGCAGCTTTGACGCCCCGTCGATCTGGGCCGCTTCATACTGGTCCTGGGGGATGGTCTGGAGGGCGGACAGTACATTGACCATGATCATAGGCGCCCCAAACCAGATATTGATAAAAATGAGGGTGAAAAACACCAGGCTGCTGTCGCTGAGAAACTGCGGCAGTTCGCTGCAAATTCCTAATTGGACTAACATATTGGGCACAAATCCGGACACCCCGTTTAAGATCCATTTCCAGGACAGCGCGATCACGATGGAAGGAAACGCCCATGGAATGATCATCAGGGTTCGGTAAACTCCTTTTCCCGCTTTTACCCGGTTGATGGCAAGGGCCGCTGTAAATCCTACGGCCAGTTGGCCCAGCAGGGATCCCGCCGTCCACAAGAGGGAATTGAAAAATGCTTTATAAAAGTTCGAATCTGACAATACCGCCTTATAATTTTCCAGCCCTACAAAATCATAGGTCAGGCGGATCAGATGTTTCGTAGTCATACTATAGTATAAGCTTGAAAAGATCGGGTAAATCAGTAAGAGACCTACGGAAAGCAGCGCGGGAAGGACAAAAATCCAACGGGCATAATCCACATGTATATTTCTTTTCTTCATATATGCCTTTCCTTTCTTGGACTATTTCGATCATTTATCTTGACCTTATAAATACATAGTCTGTGTTCTGAATTACTGCACGGTATCGAATAACTCGTTCAGTTTATTTTCTGCTGCTTTTGCCGCTTCCTTTACATCGGTACCATTTGTAATGATATCCTGGAACATGCTTTCGATGATCCCCTGCGAGGTAAGAAGTCCGGCCTGGATGCTCGGGCCGTGCTCATACCCGATGGCAGTCCCCTTCTCCATTGCGTCTGTGATCACCCCGACTGCGTTCGAAAATTTCTGAATCGTCTCGTTTTCCTGATACTCCTGCGTATCTGAGATACCGCTGATGGAAGGAAGCATTCCCACCGGGGTCGCCTCCAGGAATTTGATATATGTATCCTTGTCGTACAATTTTTTCATAAATGCCTTGCACACTTCGGGATATTTTGAATTTCTCCAGACCACCATGGGGATGTTGGAGGTTTCGGCCCCATAATCCGGATCGTCCGCATGAATCTTCGGAAGCGGCGCGCAGTCGATCTGGTCGACCAGATCCGGAGAGTTGGTCTCCACGCCACCGATCTGGAATCCCGAATTGAAATCAAATGCTGTTTTTCCCTGGTAGAACAAGTTCGCCTGATCCAGTACGACATAATTCACGGAATCTTTCGGAGAGCAGTTTTTATAAATATCCAGCCAGTACCGGATTCCATCCATTGCCAGATCGCTGGTCAGATCGGCTTTTAAGTCCTCTGTCAAAAGGCTTCCTCCGCCGCTCCTCACATAAAAATTCAGAAATCTGGTTCCCATCAGGTCGCTGGACCCGCATGGGAAGGAGCACCCGTAGACCTCCCCTTTTGTAAGCGCCTTTGCGGCCTCTGCAAATTCATCCCATGTAGCCGGCACCGAAAGCCCTGCTTCCTCCAACAGGTCTTTGCGGTACCACATGACCTGGGCATGGGAATACAGCGGTAAAGAATAACAGGTTCCCTCTTTTTCACCTTCCGACAGCGCCGATTCGGAAAATTTATCTCTTCCGATTTCGTCCACCAGGTCGTCTACGGACACCAGAGCGTCCGCGTCCATCATCTCCACCACATGCCCCGGAAGCGCGGTGCTCATATCCGGCACGTTTCCGGACGCCAGCCCGGTCGTCCATTTTGTGTAAAAATCTCCCCAGGAGAAGGTCTCAATCGTGATCTTCACGCCCGGATTGTCCTTCATGAACTGATCTGCCGTTTCCTGGATGACTTCCAGCCTCGGCCCCTGTGTGAAAGAATGCCAGAATGTAATGTCGCCTTTTAATTCTCCCGAATCCTCCTGCGCGGCAGAGCCCTTGCTTTCAGGCCTGCACCCCGCAAGCGCGGCAGCGGCGATCATGGTTCCCGCCAATAATATGGCCAATTTTTTTCTCATAAGCTTGTCCTCACTGATTCATTGTACAGTTAACTGGTTACTACTTTTCAATGCGGCCACATCAAATTGTTTCTTCTATTTTATCTGTATTCTTTCTGCTAATCTACTAAGGGCACACTTAAAAATAGCATCTGGCACTCATGCTCTGTAGTTCGCCGGTCAGCCTGTGAACTGCTGCCGCAATTTATTGCCGTTTCCCGGTCAGCCTGCGTTCTCCATGCCTCACTTGCTCGCGACCTTCCGATACTGATTCGGCGTAAATCCAAATGCCGCCTTAAACTCCCTTATAAAATAATTCGTATCCTCATATCCGCACTGATACGCGATATCAATCACATTGTCATGGGTGACCAGCAACGCCCTTGCCGCCGTGGTCAGCCGGATTTCCCGCACATACGCCATGGGGCTTTTCCCCATATTCTCCTTGAACAGGCTGCTGAACCGCTGTTTGCTTAAGCCTGCCATCTTCGCCATCTTCTGCGGATTGTATTTTTCCTGTGGATGCAGGATAATATAATTCGCCACCATGTAGATTCTCGGATCAACCTGGTCATTGTTCTTTGCGGCCCTGTGGTTCAGCGCTTTCTCCTCCGTATTCCCCACAAAATCGCCGGTATCCTTGTCCACCTTGCTGCCACGCATGGCCAATGAGCCGATGAGTAGGTCTAAGTATCCCCTTACAAAGCATTTTTTGACCCTTACGTCCTTCCTCACCCATTTGTAAATCTCCTGAAAGAAAATATCTTCCCCTTCATTTTCCAGCACCCTTGGAATCCCGTAATATTCTGTCAGAACATCCTCGCCCTCATAAAATACCGAGGTTGTAAAACGGATGCTGTAAAACTCGAACGTTTCGCTGCAGACTTTGCAGGACATCCTGCTTCCCTGGGGAATGTATACGATCTGATTTTCTCTCACAATGATCGTTTTGTCATCTATGCAAAATTCCGCCCTTCCTTTTACGATATACCGGAATATGCCGTATGGCGTAACGGATTCCGGATACACCCATGTTTTTCCCATGGAATAAAACTCAATATACAAAAAAGTAAAACGAATGTGATCTATCGCTGACATTTTAACCTCCCGCAATAAAAAACAGCGGCAGCCATGGATCTGGCAAGCCGTTTGATTGTCACTTTTCAACTTTGATCTTTACGACAACCTTCTTTACGGTTTCCGGCCTTTGATCCATCATAGCCACTTTATGGGCATCGCTTGGAAAACATACCATAAAATCCCCGGGCCTTAAAAGGCAGCTTCCGGATGCAGGTCCGGTGAAAAATCCAATATCCTTTTCCTCACTGTATGGAGTTTTGACCTGCAGGCTGCGCACGTCCGCCGTTGCGATTCTTTCCGCTCCTTCCATAATATAGTGGATATCCATGTATTTTTTATGTGCTTCATATACACATTCTTTCTCTTCCTTACTGATAAACGATACCGGGCCGGCAAACATACAGTCCTCCAGAATCACTGTATCCGGTAAGATCTCATCCCATCTGCTGATCTGTTCCAGATAGCACAGCGCCTGATAAATCTTCGTTTCCGCCTTGTAGTTTTCCTTATTCCTGATCGCATCGAATATCATACTTTTTGTTCTCCTTTCAAAAACGCACTTTTTTGTCATTGCCCGTTCTATTATAAAAAACAAAATGAAGTTCCGATACGGATTATGCGCTCAAAAATAGCACTACACGCTCATTTTCATTCTTTTTCTTCTATATTTTTGCATTCAGCCAGGCCGGCAATCTTTTGTTTCTTCCATAATGAGCAGGCCAGACTTTCCTCTTTACACAGGTACACCAATGAAAAATATCAATAAAATTTCATTATAAAAAGCCGCAATCCCATCCTTTAGATTACGGCTTTTTTCTTAGCGAAATGTTCTATATAAAAAATTATCTATAGCAGTTTTACAGATCAAGTATCGCTTCACACAGCCTCTCACCTCCGCTGCCCCCGCAGAAATTCCAGGAAGCCCTCTACTCCGCCTCCCACAACCCGCACCCAGTCCGGGCGGGCCTCGCTGCGGATCTCGGATACGTCAAAAAAGTCTCCCGCCGCCGTCACCGGCGTATGCATGAAGCTGTCGCTCCCAAAGATCCCGTCCTCGATCCCCACATATTCGTCTCCCCAGTACGCGCATTCTTCCGGCTTGATCTCCGTTTCCTCCTGAATCCGCCCAAAGATCACATCCGCGTTGTCGCTCTTACTGGAAATCCCCACCTCCAGATATTTGGCGTCGCACGTAGGCACAACCACGATCCCGTATTTTTTCCCGATGCGCTCTGCCAGTTCCATGAGCAGCTTTAACCCGCCGTCCATCCCATGCTCCGCCATGGATTTTTTCAGCAGCTCCAGCTCGCTTTCCTGGAGAAACAAGTTGTCTCCCCTTCCATTTCCTACCATCAGATCAATCTTGCAGTAGTTGGGCCTGCTGAATACAATGTCCGTGTCAAATCCGTATCTCTCCTTCAATTCGAGATGGATATCAAAACAGATCCTGTGGATATCCAGGAGGGTCTCTTCCTCCGGTATCCGGTCCTGAAAACAGTATGGCTTTCCTTCTTTAAATGCATAATTGTAAGCCCCGCGCCCCAGTCCCAGGTACAGATTCTCAAGCTGCTTTTCGGTAAAATATGCTTCGATCCGCCCTCCCGCGATATTCTCAATGGTCGTCCCGCTGATCACCGCAAGCCTGACTCCCGTATCCAGGAGCGGCCCCATCGCCTTTACGGCCTCTTCCACCGGCGCTTTTCGGGACATGACCGCCGTTCCGTCCCAGTCAAAAAACACAGCCTTATATTTTTTCAACGTACATTCCTCCGTTTCCCTCCAGAGTCACCTCCCGGCCTCCGAGATAAAATATGATCCTCTCCCCGGCTTCCAGCACAAACTCCGCCTGCTCCCTGGTTACGGCGACTTTTAGGAGAGCGCCTTGATACCGAATCTTAAAGGTATAGCTTTCCCATTCCGCCGGAAGAGAGGGGGAAAACGTAAGCCTGGACTCCTGGCAGCGCATTCCGGCAAATCCGTTGACGATCGCCTGCCATGTGCCCGCCATGTTTGCCCCATGGATACCGGCATAAAAATTATGATGATAATCATCCAGATCCATCCTGGCCGACTGTGAAAAATATCGGTAAGCCTCGTCATAGTACCCGATGTCACATGCCACAATGCCGAAAATACAGGTAGACAGCGAAGAATGATGGAGGGTCACCTCCTGGTAAAAATCATAATTGCGCTTTAACTCCTCCTGTGTAAAAAGATGGCTTTGCAGGTACATCCCCAGGATGGCATCGGCCTGCTTGGACATCCGGTGCCGCATAATAAACAGCGGATGATAATTCTCATACAGCCACGCCCGTTTTTCCTCAGGTATCCTCGATTCGTCCCAGGGCCTGCGCATCATAAACCCATCGTCAAGGGGGTAGACCTGCCGGGCTTCGTCATATGGAAAATACATGTGATCTATGATCCTCTGCCAGAGCTTCAATTCCTCCACCGAAAAATCCAGTTTCTTTTCCAGGCGGGCAAGCGCTTCCCTGTCATAGCGGGCCAGATATTCCACCGCACCCTTCGCGTCCCGGAGGTTCTCCCTGGCCATCAGGTTTGTGTAAAAATTGTTGTCCACAAGCACATTGTATTCGTCCGGCCCGGTCACGCTGCAGATACAGTATCTGCCCCCTTTGCACTCCGCAAAGCTGCCTGCGTCCGCCCAGACCCGGGCGGTCTCGATGAGGATTTCCGCCCCCTTTTCTTTCAGGTAGTCCACATCCCCCGTCACCTGCAGGTACAGGGACAGGGCATAGGCGATATCCGCGTTGATATGGTACTGGGCAGTTCCCAGCGGATAATAGGTGGACGCCTCCTCCCCGTTGATGGTGCGCCAGGGAAACAAAGCGCCTTTGTCATGACCCAGGATCCGGGCCCTTTCCCTGGCCTGTTCCAGGGTGCCGTACCGGTAGTCCAAAAGCCGCCTGGCCGTCTCCGGCTCGGTATACACAAACACCGGCAGCACATACATCTCCGTATCCCAGAAATAGTGCCCTTCATATCCCTCACCTGACAGCCCTTTCGCCCCCATTCCGGTCCTGCCGTCCCTTCCCGCGGACTGCAGGATATGGAACAGGTTGAAACGGATTCCCTGCTGCAAAGCCTCGCTGTCCTTTCCCTGAATCCGGATATCCGCCGTATCCCAAAACCGGCGGAGATATTCCTTCTGGCTTTTCTCCAGCTCTGCATACCCTTTTTTCTCCGCAAGATCCAGCGTTTCCTTGACAAACTGATCCAGCTTTCCCGGCTCCATATCCAAATCCGACGAATAACAGAGCATTTTTTCCAATCTGACGGCCTGCCCCTGCTTCCCGCAGACTGTAAAGCCCGCCTCCGCTTCCAGCCCTGTGGCCGTTTCGGTCGTCTTTACAATCTCCTCATCTGTCTGATGGCTGCAGCCGCAGGCCAGCGTCAGTCTGCTGCCCTTGGTGATTCCTCTGTAGTACAGACGATTTTGTTCGGAAACCAGCCGGAGCGGTTCCAATCTCCTGCCAAAAGGCCCGTAATCCACAATGGGATTGGTCTTTCTCGTATGGTTTTCCACATCTGCCTGGAGCCTCGATGTAAACCGGATCTCCCCTGAAAAATTGAGGGGAGTCACCTGGTAGCAAATGGCCATGATATTTTTCAGTTCAAAGGATACCAGCCTTTTGATCTGAATCTGAACCCGTTTGCCTAAGGGGGACGTCCAGATCAGCTTCCGCTCCAAAACGCCGTCTTTCAGATGCAGCGTTCTGGAATAGGCTTCTGTTTTTCCCTCTTCCATGCTGAAAAGCTCGTCTCCGATGTACAACCTCGTTTCCTTCATATTGGGAAGGTTTAACAAGGACTGGCTGCGAAGCGGGGAACCAAAATTCGCCTCCCCGTACCGGATCTCCCCGCTTTCATAAAACCCGTTCACAAAATTTCCTTCCAGCCCGGTATCGATATCAAACGGATAGGCCTCCTCATAGGTTCCCCGGGTTCCTATATACCCGTTGGACAAGGCGAATGTGGTCTCATTCCTGTAGTTATTGGCCCTGTCAAAAGAAGTCTCCGTAATGGTCCACGGTTCCACCGGATAAATCGGTCGTCTCTCTGTATTCAAATGCATCCCCTCCAAAATATTTCCTCATCCTTGACAAATGCCATCAGGAACTCATACGCATTGGGCTCCAATGCGGTTTCGTATTGCAGCAGCGCCTGGTATTTCAGATTTCTGGTCCCGGCGCTTCTTTGAAGCTCCTCCGGCATCGGCAGGATCAGCCGGTCGCTCCACTGGTATGCTGTACCCGTCTCGAAGCCCCGGGGGCAGTCAAATCGCTCCGTATCCGGAACAGGCCAATCGTCGTCTCCCGCTCCGGAATGTACCAGGCCGCAGTATACCTGCGGGAGACTTCCGTCCTCTTCTCCCATTTCCGCCAATACTTCCTGTAAAAACCTGTACAATCCGGAATGATCCCCATGCATGTCAAATTCTGAGGTGGTAAATAGATTCCGGGGACGGTACGTTTCGATCACCTGTTTCAGATCCGCCTTTAACATTTCCCTGGAATAGTGGGCATGCTCCCCCCATGTTTCCATATGAAATTCCGGCTTTTCCTCCAGCCCGTATGTGGCCCCGGAGCAATGAGAGGGATAGATCCTCGATGCATCTCTTTCTTCAAACAGATGGGTCACAAAGCTCTCCTCCGGCGGCATGCCGGTGTCCGCATATCCCAGAAAGATCAATTGCTCCTCTCCAAGTCCCAGAACCCTGCAGCCTGCAATCGTTTCCCTTAAACGGGCTCTTCCCTTTGTGTAGTCCGGGCAGTCACAATCCCCGTTGGTCACCATCACAACATGCACCTGAAGTCCCTTCTTTACCGCCTGGTACAAAACCCCTGCAGTCATCAGGATCTCGTCGTCCTGATGGGGCACGATCACCATAATACTTCCAAAGTCTGCATCTATCTTCAATTCCTTCATACAGACTCACCTAACCTTTCACCGCGCCGGCCGCCACGCCTGCAATGATATACTTCTGCATAAAGATGTAGAAGATCATGAGCGGAGCCACCCCGAGCATCAGCATGGGGAATAATGCCGTCCAGTCTGTCGCAAACTGTCCGATGTTTCTCGTGACCTCCTGCAGGATCACGCCGTTTTCCCTGCTCTGCAGGAACAGCAGCGGAGTCATAAATTCATTCCATACATTCAGTGTCACGATGATCACCACGGTAGAGATGACCGGCTTTAATAAGGGAAGCACAATGACAAAAAAACGTTTTACCACTGAGCACCCGTCGATCGCCGCAGCCTCCTCAAGCTCCTTTGGGATTGTAGATTCTATAAACTCCTTAAACAGAAAGATGGCCTGCGGCGTATTGATGGCTGCGTCCACCAGGATCACGGCAAACAGCGTGTTCATCAGCCCAAAACTTTTTACAATTTTATAAAGGCTTACGATGTTCATCTGGAAGGGCACGATCAGCCCTGCGAGGAACAGAAGAAATACCCTATTTCCCAGTCTGGATTTCGTCCTTGCCAGCGCGTACCCCGCCATGGAGCCGAATATGACGATCAGAAGCACCGCGGACGCCGTTATGATAAATGTATTGGCAAAGGCCCGGGGATACTCCATTTTCACCCACGCTTCCGCATAGTTCACCATCCGCAGCACCCTCGGAAATGCCAGCGGCCCCTCCGTCGCCTCCTGCGGATTCTTCAAGGTCGTAACGATCAGATAATAGATCGGAATAAACCAGATCACCGCGACAATGATCATGCCGATCTCTGTCAGTCTTAAATTTCTCTTTGTTTTTTTCATTGTATCGCCTCACTCCATTTCCCCATTAGCTTTGTAACAACCGCACTGATCGCTAATACGATCACGAAAAAGCAGACGCCGAATGCCGAGCCTGTACTGTAAAATCCGTCGGAAATTCCTTTTTTCATCATGACCATCATAACGGTCTGGGTCGCGTCTCCCGGGCCGCCCGACGTCATGGAGTAAATAATGTCAAATACCTTCATGCCGCCGATCAGTCCGGTCACTACGATGATCTTGACCGACGGGCACATCAGCGGCAGCGTGACCCGGAAAAATTTCTGTATGCCGGTTGCCCCGTCGATATCCGCCGCCTCGTACAGATCCGGCGATATGCTCTGCAGATTCGCCAGGTAGATGACCATAGCCCATCCGGTCCACTGCCAGATCTGCGTAAGGATCACAGAATATAAAGCATTTTTGGATGTAAAAAAATTTACGGTTCCCATGCCGAGCTGGTGCAGCAGGTTATTGATCAGCCCGAAGTCCGAAGAGGACATGATAAAATTCCACAGATATCCGATGATCAGCGAGCTGAACACCGCCGGAAAAAAGAACACGGCCCTGAGAAGATTTCTCGTTTTCAGCTTTTTATTCAAAATGACTGCCAGCGGCAGGCCAAGCATTGTCTGGAAGCCGGTCAGCAAAATAGCGTAGATCACGGAATTTTTGATCGCGGTCAGCATTAAGGGCGTCTGGAACACCTTGATATAATTCTTCAAGCCGACAAAATGCAGGTTCACCGGATTCATATCCGTATAATCGGTAAAGCTGTAATAAATCGTATACAAAAACGGCGCGATACTAAACAATAAATATATCACCAGTGCCGGAAGGATAAAAAACAGAAAATATTTTCCCAGCTCTCCCGGCCTCAGCTTTCTTTTTTTCGTCATAAGCCCCTCCTGTTAAAAAAATACCCTTCTGTCATGACTGACATGAAGGGTATTTTCAACTCTTCAACTCTTTATCTCTTCTTTATTTCTCAAGCAATTCCTTTACTTCAGTATCCACATTTTTCAATGTCTGGCTGATATCCTGCTCTCCCAGAAGGTAGGACTGCATTTCCGTTCCGTAGGTCTCGTGCGCGCCTGCCGCATCGCCCCATTCATTCCAGGGACAGTATACATTTCCTGCCGCCAGTGTCTTTGCCGCGCTCGCATATGCCTCGGGAAGTTCAAACTCCGCCCCGTCAAGGTAGGATGATCCGCCCTGGTTGTCCTGCCAGAATGCTTCCTGGCCTTCTACCGTAGAGATTGCTTCCAGCACCTTTTTCGCCGCATCCTTATTTTTTGAGGACTCGTTCACCGCAAATCCGCAGCCGGGGCCGCCGATCAGCCATCCGTCGCTTGCCTTCGTCCCGTTGAACGGCATCATATCAATTTTAAGATCCGGATTCTTGCTGGTGATCGTTTCCAGATCCCAGGGGCCGGAGCAGAACATTGCCGCCTTGCCTGTCGCAAATTCTTCCAGCGCCTGGTCATGGTCTGTTCCTGTCATATCCGTGGTATAGATTCCTTCTGTGATCATCTGGGACCATGTTTCTAAATATTCATTCCAGGTGCCGTCCAGCGACGCCTCGCCGTTGCGGTAATCTTCGCCGAAGGATTTTCCCTCGTCCGTTGACAGATAATCCGCTGTCACAAATGCCATAGAGTTTTTCAGCATAGGCTCCCAGGACTTTAAGCCTGCCGCAAGCGGTTTGATCCCAAGCTCCTGGAATTTTTTACATATGGCGATGTACTCGTCAAATGTGGTCGGAATCTCGATGTCATTGTCCTCAAACAACTGCTTGTTGTAGTAGATTCCTTCAAACCAGCTGATCCCCGGCAATGCGTAAATATTGCCGTCATAGCTGTATACACTGGTTCCGGCATCGGAATACTTTGCTCCTAAGTCGTTGACTTCCGCAAGATAACCTAATTTTGCATGCTTTAATGCGGAGGCCGGGGATTCGCAGATAATATCCGGCCCTTCCTCTGCGGATAACTGTGTATCGACTACGGTATCGTAGTTGGAATTGTCAATAAACTGAAATTCGATCTCCACATCCGGAACCTCTTCCTTCAGATATTCCAGCAGTGATTTTACCGTGTCCTCACTGTTCCAGTAGGTCATACGGATTTTTGCCGTACCGTCCCCGCCTGCCGTCTGCTGCTCCGGCTCTGCTTCTGAGGAATCCTTCCCGCAGCCTGCGGTCATTCCCATCACCATCGCGGCACACAGCAATACACTCACTAATTTCTTTTTCATAATGTTTCTCCTCTCTTAATTTGCCTTGCCTTAAGTTGCTTTTATTATAAATTCTATAAATCAGGAATAAAATTGCACATTTTTTAGATTTCTAATATATTTTTAAGAATTATGAAAAAAATAAGACAGCCCATACGCCGCCTTCCGATACGCATAAGCTGTCTTTATGTGATGCCCAAAGGCATCCCATTGTGGCCATTCGGCCGTTTCACAAGGTATACCCAAGGGCATCCCATTATGGCCATTCGGCCGTTTCACAAGGTATACCCAAGGGCATCCCATTATGGCCATTCGGCCGTTTCACAAGGTATATGCCTTCGTCATATGCTCTTTCAGCCTGACGCAAAAGCATACCAGTCCTTCTTCCGACACACTGCCGGATATCCCGCACTCCTGATCATAATACATCCGGATACGTTCCTGAATATTATAGATGCCGTACCCCTTTCCCGGCGTCGTCAAGATCCGGTTCAGCGCTTCTTCCTCCAGTACGGCGCCGTTGTTATAAATGCGGAAAATCAAAAATCCGTCTTTCTTTTCATATACAACCCTGATCCGGCCCCTTTCCCCTTCCCCGCAGTATTCTACCCCGTGGCAGATCGCGTTCTCCACAATGGGCTGGAGAAGGAAATTGGGCATTTCAAGCTCCATTCCCTCCCCGGCCAGGGCATATTCCACATCAAAACTGTTTTCGTGGGCCCGGCTCTGCAGTTCCAGGTACGCCTTGATATTTTCGATTTCATTTTTCACTGATGTAATCTGTTTTCCATGGTTCAAAGTGGTCCGGTAAAATTTTGCCAGAAGGCTCGTGATGTCGCTGATCTCATCCTGCTCCGCACGGATCGCCTTCCATTTGATGCTGGAGAGACAGTTGTACAGAAAATGAGGATTGATCATGGCCTGCAGCGCTTTCAGCTCTTCCGCCCGTTTTTCCAGACCGAGCCGATACATCTCCCCCATCATTTCATTGATCTTGCTGCACATATCGCGGAAGCTTTTTGCCACGACGCCGATCTCGTCCGTAGAATCCGTACTGATCACGATATCAAAATTCCCCCTGCTGACCTCCTCGGCGCATTCCTTCAGCCTTAAGATCCGGGAGCTTAAAATGCGGGAAATGATGCTGACCAGCACGGTGATCACTCCAAGGCACACCAGCATGAGAAGCACCGTGCCCGCCAGAATCTGTTCCAGCTTCCCGGAAATTTCCTGTTTGTCCACATAGTAATATATTTTCCAGCCGTTCATCAAATTCTCGGACACCAGGAGCATGTACCTGCGGGTTTCCGCAAACCCGCTGACGTCCCCTTTTTTCACCAGCGTTTGTATCTCCTCCTCTATCTCCGGATCGGAAACCGGCCTGCTGCGGTAAATCTTTCCGTCCGCATCCGCAAGGATGACGCCGTTGTTTAAATACTCCGCCTGAAAGATAGGACTGATGAAATTGTCTTCAAATACCTCTACTCTCATGATCCCGATGGCCTTTGATGAGGAATGGGCATCCAGCAGCGTCCTCGCCGCATAGATCCGTCCATCCTCATAGTTCCAGCGGGTCTTGTATGTTTTTTCATTCTCCTGATAGAACCGCGCTTCCCAGCCTTCCTCCACCGGCTTGAGGAAACTGCCGATGGCATGTTCCACATAGGGGGAATAGATCTCGATGGATTTGATGTTGTCGTCGCTCGTGATAAAGTACCAGAAGGTCGGTTCTACGGAATTATTCAATTCCTGTGCCAGCTCGCTTACATTCTTTTTGCCCGCTTCCAGTTTTTCCCGGAAATTTACATTGTAAGATAAATATTTGATGTTATCATTCTCTCTCTGGATATTGCTTTCCATTCCTTGTACAATAGACGACATATTTCCTTCCATGGTACTTCTGGTCTGCTCTAAAAAGCTTCTCTTTGAAATATGGTAAGAATACAGTCCCAGGATCAGAATCGGAAGCAGGATCAGGATCAGATAACTGATGACTAATTTCTTTCTGATCGTTGCGGTACCATAATACCAGTTCCAAATCTTTTTCATATATTTTCCCTGTACTGCTTCGGCGTCACGCCGTAATAATTTTTAAACAGCCTGTTAAAGTAGGACTGGTTTTCATAGCCGCAGGCGCGTCCCACCTGGACGATCTTTAAACTGCCCTCCTCCAAAAGCTGCTTTGCCTTCTGCATCTTCACGTCTGTGATGAATTTTACCAGCGTCTGATTCGTCTCTTTCTTGAACATATAACTTACGTAAGCCGGAGCCAGATTCACCTGATCCGCAACGTAATTCAGGCTGATGTCCTTCATGTATTCCTTTTCCACCAGGTTTTTAATGCTCTGCACGATCCTTGACTCGTCAACCCTCTCCTGTTCCAGAGATTCCATCATAAACTCCAGTATCCGTTCATATTCCCCCACAATCGTCCTCAGGTCATTTTCCTGGAACAGCGCCTCTGCTGAAATCAGGACCTTTTCAAAGGCCGCGCCCGGAGCAATGTCGTAAACTGCTTTGACAACCGAATACAGCAGATTCTGGATATACAGCCTGCTTACTTTTTCCAGGGAACAGATGCAGCTTACAAACTGCCGGTTCTGTCCCCGGATCAGAGCCACGTTCTTAGACTCAATGGCCGTCATAAGCTGTTTTCTGAGCGTCTCAACATCCGCCGCGTAATATTCTGTTTTATTGTAATAATCCGCCGCAAATATGACCTGATCCCCATACCCGAACACTTCCGCATGGATGTCGTTCATCCGTTTTAGCTGCTCGAGCAGTCCGCTGACCTCCGAAAACGGAGAAGAGATCAAGATCAGGCATTCGTCTTCCGCCTGCGCTTTGATATCCCGAAGTAATTTTCTCAGCTGGTCTTCCAATCGCTTCCCGTTCATACAGGGCATAATCAAAAATGCTTTATTCGGGTATATTCCGATATATTCCGTCTTGTTTCCCAGATACATGTTTGCGAAATGTAAAAATGCCTCCTCCTGTCTTTCAAAATAATTTCCCATGAACTCCATATCCAAAAATTCATAGGCAGCGTTCTCTGCCGGGAAGAGCATTTCCGATAAACGCTCCTCCTCTTTTTGATCGGCTCTGGCGCTGGTAAATACCTTGTAAAGCAGGTTCTTTCGATTCTGCATGTCGTCCTGCTGCTTTTTTGCATACTGCTCTTTTCTCTGATTGACGGTATCGATCACGTCGTCCATCAGTCTGCGAAATTCATCCAGCTCAATGGGTTTCAGCAGGTAACTGACCGCATTTGCCTCAAGGGCCTGCTTCGCATACTCAAACTCTCCGTATGCGCTGAAAATGATGATCTGAATCCGAGGATCAAATTCATTGACCTCTTTTGCCAGATCCAGGCCGTTCATCACCGGCATCTTCACATCTGTGAACAGGATATCGACCTCATGGCTGCGGATATATCTGGCCGCCTCCGCCCCGTTGGATGCCTGCACTGTCTCCGCAGGATATCCGTACTTCTCAATGAGATAGGCAATCCCTTCCCTCTCTTCCCGCTCGTCGTCAACGATCAATATTTTCATCATATGTATTCCTCTTATATCTGATATTCAGGTAAAATCATGACAATTTTTCTGAATTGTAGTATACCAAATTACGCTTCGTTATGCAATTCCAACTTCTTTTCTGCAAAAAACAATACTTCGAATAATTTCACAGCCAGAATATGCTTCTTGTATTGACATTTCTCAGACCCGGTGCTATACCGTAAGAAACCAATTAACTAAAAGGTTAAAAGCTATAAAGGGGGTGTTCTCTTTGTTAGAAGTGTCCGGCCTGTCTTTTCATTATCAACCTCATGTACCTGTGCTGACCGATCTTACTTTTTCCGTATTAGATGGAGAAATCGTTGGCCTGTTAGGAAAAAACGGAGTTGGGAAAACTACAGCCTTAAAGCTGATTTTAGGGTTGCTGCCGCTTGAAAAAGGCTCTGTCTGCCTTGGCAATTACTCGCTGGATCTACATCCCATGCAATATAAGAAACAAATGAACTATGTTTCTGACAGCCACGATATATACAACAATCTTACGGGAAAGGAATATCTGAATTTTATAGCGGATATGTACGAAGTACCTTCTGAAACAAGAAGTAAAATTTATACTCCGCTGATTGAAGCGTTTCAGGTAGAAAAATATCTGAACAGCCCTATTAAAAAATTATCTCATGGAACAAAGCAAAAAATTGCTGTTATAGCGTCCCTGGTTAATGATCCCCTGCTTTGGGTGTTAGATGAGCCAATGACGGGGCTGGATGTAGAAGCTGTTCAGGTCTTAAAGGAATTGATTCAATCCAGGGCAGCCCACGGAAAATCTGTTCTATTTTCATCTCACATATTGGAAATCTGTGAGAATTTGTGTGATAAAATTGTCATCATGCAGGCTGGAACACTTCAGAAAACAATCGAGCTTCGAGATAACCCTTCCTATATTTCTCTGGAGGATATTTATTTGGAGGTGGTTAATGATGTACCGATGGATAAAGGTTTTTCAATTAAGCAAAACAATCCGTAAGATCCATTTCAGCTTTTTGAATTTTCGGTATAAGTTAAAAGAACGCCCTGATACCTATGTTATTGTGCTGACTTGCTTTGTTTTAAGTATAGCAGGCGTGTTCTATTATTACTATTTTCAAATGCTTGGGCAGCTTTATGACGGACTTTCCGAGCTGGGGTTGGGAGATTTGTTTTGCCGGCTTGCACTGTTTGCAGCGGCGATGATACTTTCAATCGTGAGCGCCTTCCTGCTGATAAATATTTTTTGCTTTTCAAAGGATATCGAACACTTGCTGCTATTTCCCGTAAGGCCATGCGACATTTTTACAGGTAAGTACATTACAGTCATCATGTTTTGTTATGGGATTGAACTTTTACTGCTGCTTCCTGCGTGTATCATCCAAACGCAATACATGGGAGATAGTTCTGCGGTCATTACATATATCTCTGCGGCAGCGATACTTCCTCATATTGTCGTGTTCCCATTAGCGGTTTTTGTGACAATATGCCTGAAAATTGCCATGCTTCTGAAACGTATGAGGATCATGCTGGCAGTCACAGGAATCATGGTGTATTTTGCAGGCGCCCTGATCGGCGTTCTATTATCAAATGGGCAAACAGGCGCAGAACGAGACTTATTGAACCGGGTTCATGATTTGATTGTACCATTCCCGTTCTATAATTCGTATATCCGTTTTCATCCCGGATTAAAGCTATTCTGCATCATACTTGCCGCTGTGTTTATCGGCGTATACTACTATTTGAGTCATCTTGTGATCGGAGAGAAATATGCCATTTATGATAAAGAGGGACGGATTCGCATAAAGGCGGTGAAATACAACTCATCGTCAAAGCTGAGAAGCTATTTTAAGAAAGAGTACCAAACGTTTTTCCGTAATCCGGTGTATGTCATAAACGGATTGTTTGGAATTTTTATTACCCCCTTTTTATTGCCGCTGTCTTTTCGGATCAGTGCAGACGCAGAGAATATAGAACAAATAAGAGCCCTGGTATCAGCCCCGGAATTTTCCTTTTATGCGGTACTGTTTGCGCTTGCGGTAATCGTACTTACATCCGCAATCAATGTAGTGGCTTCAAGCAGTTTTTCCAGAGAGGGGGCAAGTTTTTGGATAATGAAGATCATTCCGTATTCATTAAAGCGGCAGGCGTTTGTGAAAGCCCTGTTTTCTACAAGTATTTCGATTATGGGGATTATCATAAATTGCTCAATATTCAAGGTTTACTTTAACTATAGTTTTATCCAGATTGGAATAATCTCTTTCGTTGGCATATTATTTGCAGTGCTATGGAACTTGATCGGAGTATTTATCGACATGAAACGTCCAAAATTGGAATGGACAAATGAAGCAGAAGCAATCAAGCAAAATGTCAATGTGGTTTTCTCTATTTTGCTTTGTATCGCAATTTCAATCGGATATTTCTTTGCGGCAGCAAAAATGCTTCAGAACGGATTCGCTGCCGGAGGCATTATAACCTTTCTATCGTGCAGTGTATGTATTCTAATTTTACTTGTGTGTAAAGGAATTGCGTCTCATCAAGAGTAATATTTCAAAATATGTCATTCACTCAGGTAGTGTAAAGTATCGTACGAAAAAATGATACGGGTATTGCCCGCATTTAAAATCTGCTTCGCAGATGGCGGGCAAGCAATCACTTGCTATGCAAGTGGTTGCATTCAGCAGGCAATCAATTTGCTGTGCAAATTGGTTACAAAATCAAAAGGAGGAAGAAGCTATGAGTAAGAAAAAAATGATCCCTGCGGTGTTATTGATCGGAACCTTTGTCATATTGTTTGCGGCAACATTTTTCCTTCCGGACAAGATACCCTTCCATTTTGATGTGAATGGAGAAGCAGGCTGGTATGCAAGTAAGTATTTTATCCTGCTGCTTACACCTGTTCCGTATTTGATTTACCATCAATTTACACACAAGGAAAAATGAATACAGTATGATGTGGAAAGGAGATTTGTTTAGATGACTACTGTATTCAAAGCTTTATCTGATGATACCAGGCGGCAGATCCTAAAGCTGCTCGCAAACGGTGATATGACGGCGAAGGAAATTTCTGAAAATTTTACGATTTCAAAGCCTGCCATATCAAAACACCTTGATATTTTGAAAGAAGCAAGGTTAGTGACAGGCGAACGGACCGGGATGTCCGTTACTTATTCCCTTAATGCTTCTGTATTGCAAACAACTTTAGGCACATTTTTGGAGTTTTTTGATACAAATAAATCGACAGGAAAAGAGGAAAACGAGAATGAAACTATATAGAAGTCTGAATATGATATTCCTGATTTTATTCATTATAGGGACAGCCTTATGCTTTAAATACCTTCCCAGCGAAATACCTTTGTTTATGCAAAGCCCTCCCCGTTGGGTTTTTGTTGGGATTTGTTTTGTTATTTTGCTTGCGTTAGCTATTGCAGCCTTTTTTCCTCACAAAATCTCCAAAAACGACAATGAAGTGAGAAATGATATTACTCTAACTGTAATTCACTTCTTTGGACTTGGAATTTTTCTTTTCTATTTTGTCACGATAGCTAAGTATTGCGGTTTGCAAATGAATTACATGAAAGGCATTGTGCTTATCGTGGGGGGCTTAATGGTATTAGTCGGAAATTTTTTACCGCAAATGCCTTACCGCAGCCGGATTGGTTTTAAATTGCCTTGGATTCTAAAAGATAAACTATGCTGGCAAAAAACGCATAGATTTGCCGGGTACACGGCAATTCCTTTTGGGCTTATCCAGTGTCTGCTTGCTTTGTTTGTGCCAAACAACAATCTTGTATTTTTGCCGGGAATTGGTATTTGGATTATCATTGTGTGTATTTATTCATTGATTACTTTTTATCAGAACAAGAGGAAATTGGGGTAAGTATAAGCCATCAGACAGCATCGGTAAGTAACTCAAACTTCGCATTTGCATAAGCGCCTGTTTTATGTTTTTCCGGTGAAATGTCTGACATCACATGGATTCAGTTTTTTCAATTGTTGCTGTCAATGTTCAGATCGCTGAACATTGACAGCTGAATAACTGCCAGATATTGCATTTTCAAGGCGCAAAGATAAAAATTATGTGCGAAGTTTGAGTTAATTAAATTTATTCCAACTGTACGGTTGGAATTCTATCAGAAAATCTGTTTTAGTTTTTTAATCCATCAACATACTGAATTTGTTCGGACTCTGCAATTTTAAGCGCCTCCATCGCCTGCTCTGCACTCCAGCCCATACTTATCAGATTTTTCCCTTTACTCAAATTACACATCAAAAGCACGGTCTAATACTTCACATATATTCGTTGGTCTCCTTTCCATATCCGGACTATACCGCAAAACGGTTATCACGTGTCGTAACTGACATCAACTGCAATAGTCCATGTAATATCTTCCATAATTCAATTTTAAAACAAATCGCTATGCGTTCCTGTCCTTGTCAAATACAATATCAGTTCTCCATCAGCCAATTTCTTAATTATATTTGTCAGCAATGAAATGTCGTACCCTCTTTTTTGTATTCTTTTCAAATCTCTTTGAAATTTAGTAGTTGGTTTTACTGTATATTTCATGCCAGCAACTCCTTCATCATTTCATCAACATCCGTATAAGATTTTCCCATAGAGGGGTTTTGTTTCATTTGACGCACTTCTTCTATTGCTTCTTTTGTTTCTTCATTAGGAATATCCATAGAAATTATAAACGGAATTCTTTGTTCTCTGACTGCCTGTTTTGCCGATATTGTAAAAAAAGTTGTCATATCCATTCCAAGATTAGAAACAAGTTCCTGCAACTGTGCTTTTAAATCTTCGTCCATTCTCATTGTAATATTAGTCGTTGCCATAATATCAACACCTTCCTTTACAATATTATATTATCCCAAATGTGCCATGTCAATACATTGTATATATGGTTACAGTTCACGGCCCAACCGGCCGCGAAATCCAGCGCATATAAAGCTTTTTTTCACACAGGTACACTATAAAAATATATAAAATTTCATTATAAAAAGCCGCAATCCCCATCTTTTGGATTACGACTTTTTTAACAATACGTTCGATATAAAAGATTATCTATAGCAGTTTTTGCAAGGTCCATCCGTATACCTTTGTGCTTCTGATAAAGTCACCTGGCGGGCATTGTTTGGATTCATATTTCCGCAATTCGGTTTATTGTGATATTTACTTCCGGTTGCAGATAACCATACCATTGCTTCTATTGGAGCCGTCTGCTGGTTCTGCTCTTGTGCTATACGCGCCTGCTCGGCAGCAATCTGCGCCTGTTCCTGTGCGATCCGTGCCTGCTCCGCTGCAACCCGTTCCTGTTCCGCCTGTTCCGCTGCAATCCGTGCCTGCTCCGCTGCAATCCGTTCCTGTTCCGCCTGCTCTGCTGCAATCCGTGCCTGTTCGGCCTGTTCGGCGGCAATCCGTTCCTGCTCCGCCTGTTCCGCAGCTATACGCTCCTGTTCCGCCTGCTCCGCTGCAATCTGAGCCTGCGCAATCGCTTCTTTGTCTTCAAATTTCAGCGTAAGTGTATTACTCATAACATCCGAATACTCTACGCTAATATCAAATTCACCATCTACGGATGAGGTAAACGTTATTTTATCATCTTTAAAATCCAATTCACCGCCGGTTATTTCAAAAGCGGATTTTGGGATATGATAATCTTCCGGATTCGTTTCTACAACAATATCTACTGGATTATTAATATCATAAACTTGATCACTGTCCAGGGATAATATGATTTCTTCAAGCGGTTTTTCCGGTGTCGGTGTCGCTGCAGCTACACAGAGAATTAGAAACCAAAAGCCAAACAAGCCGCTAAACAGGGTTTTTACAATTTTATTCCACTTTTTATTCCTCCAAGTCAATACAATGCCAACAGGAAAAAACATAAATAACAAAAATAGAATCCACCCCGTTTTTTGGTACCAATGCACTTTTTCTTTTTTCTTAGAAGTCAAATTATTTTGTTTCTTACCAGACGTACCTTTCGTTTGCTGCTCAGATGTCTTAGCAGCACTTTTTTTCGTAGTTTTGCCATTCATCAATCTGCATCCTCTTTCTATAGATCACCTGTTTCCCCGACACGCCAAATACATGTTAAGTATATCACAAATTCTTCCTTTTATCTGTTCAATAATTCTTTTTTCTTTTTCTCAAATTCTGCTCTTGTTATCATAATTTCCAAAATGACAAATCTGAACTGCGAGTTCGTAAAGCATGAATTTGAAATTTTGACATCTTGATTGTACTATTCGCACTTCTATGCTATGATAGAGGAAATAGCGGGTAAATAACGAGAATACTGAACTTTGAACAGGAATAATGGTAAGAGGTGACAATATGGCAGTATGCTATAAAAAGCTGTGGAAAATGCTGATTGATAAAGACATGATAAAAAAAGACTTGCGCTTGCAGACTGGTTTCAGTACGACAACAATGTCGAAGTTGTCTAAAGATGAAAATGTCAGCATGGATGTATTAGAAAAAATTTGTTTCGTATTAAATTGCGATGTTGGAGACATCATGGAATTTGTTCCTGATAAAAAAGAGGAACCGTAAGGAGGCAAAACATTATGGATCATTCTTATCCGTATATAGCGTCTTTGACCAGAGAACCGTTCCTTTTCTATGAAATGCGTTCCACCGCAAAGCTGATGAGCGAAGGACTCTCAGATGAAGCGATTGTAACAGAAATTGTGGAGCAGAATCTTTTCCAGTATCCAACTGAAAAATCAATTACACGGATGGCAAAAGCCTGTATGAAACGACTTCATGCTCTGGAAGATAAAACTCTGGTTTCTGCGATTGCATCGCAGCCGACAGAGATAGCAAAGCAGATCTGCCTGTATGCGATGATGAAGCAGAGCCGACTTGTTTGGGAGTTTATGCTGACAGTCATTGGAGAGAAGTACCGGTTAAGGGACACGTCCTTTGGTAAGATAGATTTGAATACATTTTTTATGCGTTTGCAGGAGCAGAATGATACCGTAGCTTCCTGGAGCGACAGCACAATCACAAAGTTAAAACAGATTATTGCCAGAGTGCTTGTGGAGACGGAGTATCTCGACAATCGGGGGGCAGATCATTTGAATCCAGTATGGCTGCATCCTGTTTTGGAGAATGCCATCAGAAGCAATGGCGATACAGCGGTACTGCCAGCGTTTAATTGCTTTTCATACACATAAGCGTACAACGAAATGCTCCTGTGAAGCATTTCGTGTAGGAGGTAGCCAATGAGTGACATAAAAGAACGTCTGGACAAAGTTCGGGCATTGATTCAGGAGCCGGAGTTCCTGGAAGGCAAGGGATTGAGCAATGAGGTGAATATCAGAATCTTCTGTTATGAGCCGGAAAATGAAATGGTGGTTCGACATTTTGTAAATCAGATGGAAACCGATCAGTCCCTGGATTGCCATTTGAAGATTTGCAATTTATATAAAACATTTCTCTCTATCTGCGATGACATGGACATCACAGATGCAATTCCCGATATGGAAGAAGCTGATGGA